>ERZ777003.357-NODE-357-length-93180-cov-17.927044_pt1 | contig 93180 bp, 82 predicted proteins | sample MGYA00374956_ERZ777003 | MGnify/ENA primary metagenome ERZ777003 (study PRJEB29302, sample SAMN06268252) | bioreactor metagenome | isolation source: Joint BioEnergy Institute, California, USA | place: USA:Joint BioEnergy Institute, California, USA | collected...
ACGCGGCGCACGCCGATGACGATTTCCGGAGGAATGACCGCCTTGGCACTCAGTCGGCGGATCAAGGTCAGCGCCAAGCGCCTGAGCAGCCACGCGCCGATGACGATGAAAACGAATCGGAGCGCCGGCGCAAACCTATCGAGGTATTCGTACATCCAGGCAGGAAGGTATTCGCTCATGAGGTAATCCGCTCGATTCTTAGAGGTCGTTCGTCCAAACGCGTAGGCGCCGTCGCTGCAGCATTACGCGACCGGGCACAAGCAATGATAGCTGGTACAACTTTGCTCGGTGCTGCGTCCGCACAACTGATGGCAGATCCAACTTTTGGTCTCGGACGGCCAAACGAATCTGTGATGGGCCATTGAAGAGTCGGTGCTTGCCGCTTTTTCCTCTCAATTGGAGGGGAAAACGACCAATATCCCGCTTAACGAAGTTTTAGTGGGGGTGTTGTGTCACACGTTCAAGAAACCGATCGAAGTGAGTACGTCCTACCCGACGATGAGGTCATCATCACGCATACCGATCCCACGAGCCGGATCACGTATGCGAATGAGGCGTTCTTGGCGAGCAGCCAATACACGCTCGAGGAATGTCTGGGGCGCCCGCAGAACATCGTTCGTCATCCCGACATGCCCAAAGAAGCGTTCGCCGACCTTTGGGCGACGATCCGCAGCGGCAAGAGCTGGACAGGTATCGTGAAGAACCGCCGAAAGCACGGCGGTTACTATTGGGTGCGCGCCAACGTCACCCCGATGATGGAGAACGGACGGATCGTCGGTTACATGTCCGTACGCGTCAAACCGACGCGCGAAGAAATCGAACAAGCCCAGAGGGTGTATGCCGAAATTCGCGCCGGACGAGCGACATCCTTGCGGATCGAGCAAGGCCGCGTCGTCGATAAATCGTTCGCGGGTGTCCTACAGCGCATGTTGCAACCCTCGTTGCAGAGTTGCGCATGGATGATCCTCGGAACGTCGGGTGCGATCTTCAGCGGGCTGGCGCTGTACAGTTGGTTCGCGGGAAGTCCGCTTATCGTCACTGCTTCGAGTGCCTTCGGAGCAGGGTTGGTCTCGAGCGGTATCGCATACCTTAGCCGGCGGGTCGTGCAGCCGCTGCTGCGTCTGCAGAAGGCGGCGTTCGGATTGCTCGCCGGCGATACGCGCAGTCGTATTCCGGACGATGGTGCGGATTGCGTTGCAAGCGTCGCTCAGGCGCTGGAACAAGTCCGTATCAAGATGGACGGCGTGTTGAAGGACAACTTGTCCGTTGCCACGCGCGTTCGAGACGCAGCAGGCAGCTTGACGGCCTCGATTGCCGAGGTTTCGGATCGGGTGGCCGAGCATGCGGCAAGCCTCGAGGAAAGCGCGGCGTCGCTCGAACAGCTCACGTCGAGCGTCGCACGGAATTGCGATAACACCGTTCACGCTGCACGGTTTGCGCAGAAATCTCTCGATACGACGCGGCGAGGCCGCGCCGTGGTCGGCGACTTGAACACGACCATGAACGCGATCGAAGAATCGTCGCGGCGAATCGGGGAAATCGTCGGAATCATCGACAGCATCGCTTTCCAGACGAACCTCCTTGCGCTGAATGCGGCCGTGGAAGCGGCGCGTGCGGGCGAGCAAGGCCGCGGGTTCGCAGTCGTGGCGCAAGAGGTCAGGAACTTGGCGCAACGCTCTGCGTCCTCGGCACGAGAGATCAAAGCGCTCATCGAGAGCTCAGCTGCGACTGTTGAACGGGGCAGCGAGCTCGCCGATCGCGCGGATCAGGCGATGCAGGAAGTCGTTGAGTCGGTGGAGCGTGCCGCAGGACTGCTGTCCGAAATCGAAGCAGCCGGGCGCGAGCAGCAGACGGGCATCGAGCAGATCAGCGCGGCCGTGAGCCAAATGGATCAGATCACTCAGGAAGATGCGCAGATGGCGCAGGCGCTGACTGAAACGGCCGCCCAATTGCAGGATCGCTCCGATGAATTGATGGCGGTTATTTCCGCGTTCCGGTTGCAGCACGCGGTCCACGTGCCTGCAACGCCGGATCGCCCCCGGGGCGTGCGTGTCGTGTCGTCGCCGAAGCGAGGACGTCGAGCTGCCTGACGCCGCGGCCATCGTTGGCTTAGCGGAGTGGAAACCGCAAGTGATTGGGGGTCAAGTGACCTGTTGCAGGATTCATCTACGGTACGCAGTTGCTGTCGCACTGGCGGTCGGCTATTGCGTTGCGTCCGCGGCCGCCAATGGCGCGGATGTCGCCGACGAAGGAGCGCGCTCCTACTGGAGCGCGGCCGGCGGACGCGCATGGGCAAACGATCGGGACGAAGCACGAGACGGTGCCGGACTGAAGCTTTCGCTCGGTCGAACGCTCGGCGAACACTGGAGCGCGGAGTTGAGCGCGAGTTACGTCGACTTCGAGACGGGCTCGGACGAGGCGAAGCGAATAGCACTCGGCTTAGAGGCGGTGTATGCGTTCAACCCACTCGATTGGACGCCGCTGCTGTTCGTCGGTGCCGGTGCAGTCCAAGACGCTATGTCCGGACGGCACCGTAGCGTCGATTTCACTGCGAGCGGCGGATTCGGTTTGCTGACGCCGCCGATGAGTACTCACGAACTGCGCATGCGCATGGAGGTGCGCTATGTCTACGACGCGTTGCAAGCGCACGAGAGACAAGTACATGCCTATCTGGGCGTGATGCTGCCATTGCAAACGCGCAAGAAAATCGAGGCCGCCCGCACTGAGACGGAAGGAGTCGTCGAACACCGGGCCGTTCAAGAAAGTCCACGGAGCGACCGCGGTCGCGACGACTTCATTGCCGATTCGCACGGTCGAGCGGAAGCCCCGCATCCAGCGCCCGTCGAATCCGAGCGCATGACGAACGAGACACGTTCGATCATTCTCGCGGAAGTGAATTTCGACTTCGATTCAGCTCGGCTCAGCGAGGCTTCGCGGGCATCTCTGATGCAAATCGCAAGGACGCTTCGCGAACGACAGGCGATGATTGAAGTCGGAGGGCACACCGACAACCTAGGGAGCGATGCTTACAACCTCGATCTTTCGTCGCGCCGAGCGCAGGGCCGCGAAGATCGCTCTTGTTCTCGATGCGTAGGTCCGCGAGCCGACCCTCGAGAACGGCGATCTCGACGACGCCATCCTTGATTTCCTGTGCCGGGATGTAGGCACGACTCAGCAGATAGCCTCGATCTCGACAGATCCGAGTGATGCGCTGCGCGAGCGATTGTAGTTCGGCGAGACTGACGGTCTTGCCTTCGAGTTGGGCGACTGCCGCGCGCAGCGTTTCTTCGGAGACGCGCGTCGCACCGGTCACGCGAATGCGTCTCACGGCAATCGTCTCGCTGTCGGGCAGGGAGATCGCCGGACGTTCCTCGACGTGCAGATTCAGGGTCGAGGTGGACGGAGCAGAAGGCGGCGGTGCGGTCTGTTCCAGAACGCGTCCGGAATCCGGCGGCGTCTGGGCCTGGGCAATGGAAGAAGAGAACAACGACAAGCAGAGTGAGGGAAGACAAAAATTCAGCGCGCCCCGCGGCGCGCCTCTAGCGACATCGAAGGACATCGTGACCCTTGAATGTAAGTTCGACTCGATCCGTTGATGAGAGCGCAGCTCTTGTCGGCATTATCCGTACGGGCGGTTGTTCGCTTCGTGACGGGTGCCGCATATGCGACAGGAAGTCGCCGCGCCGATGCGAAGTGTGCGAGCCATCGACACGCCGCATAGACGCGCAGTCGCGGAACTTACTGCGACGTCAACTCGTGCGTTTGCAGGCTTGCTTCAATCGGCGATGCGCGGTCCAGGACATGCGCTGCAAGTGCAGCAGGACCAGGCACGCTGGCCTGGGTCGCGCACGCGCAGCCGCGTGGATCGAGATCGGGGTACGGCACGACATCAAGGTGGACCGTATGCTTGCTCGGGACCGTGTGTCGCGAGGGCGGCAGAAGCTGCTCGCGGCCGCGCTGATCCTGGCCCAGATTCAGGCGACTTCCTCCAGCGTCGCTGCCTCTTCTTAAGGGATTCCCTGCAAGGGACGGTGCTTTCGCTGATGTTCATTGCCGTTCCAACTGTCGAGCAACGCCGCTCGCGCACTTGCGAGAGACGACTCTCCTAAGACCTGCGTCCGATCGCTCGTCTGCAGCCGGGAACAAGGCAGGCGCAAGTGCTTCTTGCTGCAACTTGCACGCATCTATCCAGCGCGCGGCTCGCATTCTCGGTATTCGATCACACATGCCCCGACGGACGGTTTGGCACGCTGCATGCGAAACGAGGCGCTCTGTACGTATCGGTGCCTGTGGCTACGTGGCGTGGTCCGCACGGACCGAATCAGGTCTCGAGCGCGATGACGATGGCTATTTCTCGAATGAGAAAACAATCGACGAATTCTGGCGAACGGATGAGCGACGCACGCAAACAAAAGTTACGAGGCATCGCGGCCTTGTTGTCGCTGGCGCTGACAACGAGCGCCGGCAGCGCTGCGGCACAGGACGTCGATCGATACTCGCACGAGTTTTCTATCGAGGCGAAGCCGACGAATGCGCCAATGAGCATCACCGACGCGATCGCAGTCACGGTGGTGCGTCATCCGCAGATCGCACAAGCGCTCGCGCTCGTGGCGCGCGGGCGCGCGGATGTCGATGCCGCGCGCAGCGTCTGGTATCCGGTGCTGGCGTATCGCGGCAATCTCGGACCGGATAAGACGTCGTCTTCGGGGGATCGGGAGCTGAACAACGGACCGACAGGCGGCGGCATCGTGCTGGAGCAGCTCATTTGGGACTTCGGCCGCAGCCGCGGTCAGATCGACGCAGCCTCCGCGGTCGAACGCCAGCGACAGCTCGAACTGGAAGCGACGGCGGACCAGCTTTCCGAGCAGGCAGCGCTCGCGTTCCTCGACGTGAAGCATTACGAGCTGCTGCAAGGCGAGGCCGAGCGGCACATCTCTTCGTTGGAACGTCTGCGCGAGCTCATTCGGCTGCGCAGCGATGCGGGTCTTTCCGACAAGTCGGATTTGCTGCTCGCCGGCGTACGCGTCGAGAGCGCGCGCGGCGAACAAGTGCAGATTCGTACCGGCTACGAGTCGGCGGTTCAGGCGCTGGTGAATCTCACCGGACTCGTCGCCGATCGCTATTTGGATCCGGCCGGCATCGTGACTCGCCTGCAAACCCGACAAGGCGAACCGGACTTGAACGCACTGCCGTTGATTGCGGCCGCCGAAGCGGCCGAGCGGGCGGCCGAGGCGCGCATCGGCGAAGCGCGTGCGTCGCGCTGGCCGCGTCTGGGTCTGCAAGTGGGCTACGACCGCTATCACTATAGCGGCTTCGATTCGACCGTCAGACCCAACGATTCCGTGACGGCGCTCATCACCGTGACGGGCGATGTCTACCGTGCCGGCAATCGTCACGCGGTGCGTGCCGCCATCGAGGACCGGCGTGCTGCGCGCGCTGTGCGCGATGCCGTGGCGCTCGATCTGCGCGGGCGGATTCTCGCCGCTCGCGAGCAGATTGCAGGCGGCGAGGCGCGCATCGAAGCCCATCGCAATCAGGAACGGCACGCGATCCGAACGAGCCAGATCTTCTTGGAGGAATACAAGCTCGGCAAACGCAGTCTCGCCGATCTGCTCAGTGCCGAGCTGGAGATCTACCGCGCTGCAAGTGCGCGCATCGGCGCCGAGTACGACGTGATGCGGGCCCGCATCCGGCACGAAGCCGCCTACGGCTCGTTGCGCCAGTCGCTGGGCCTCGCAATGCAGCTCACAGATGAGGATGTAAGCCGATGAATGCAGAAACGGGCGTGCGCAAACATTGGGTGACCGCGATCGTGGAGATCGCACGTCTGAAGGGCGCGCAGATCACGCACGAAGAAATGCAGCGTCGGGTCGATGTTGCACGGCCGGGCGACTGGATGCCGGCGATGACCCGCGCAGCGCGCGCCATGGGCTTGCAATTCAAGGTCGCACATGCGGCGCTGGCGGACGTGCCCGCTCGAATGCTGCCGGTGCTTGCCGAATTGCAGGACGGCAGCGTGGTCGTCGTGCAGCGTTGCGGTCCGCAGGACGTCGTCGTCGCGATTCCGACCGCCGGCGGCGCCGTCGAGCAGCAGATTTCGCTCGATGAGTTTCGTGCGCAGGCGACGGGACGATTGGCGTTCGTCGAGCCGCTCTCGATGCGCACGCGCGATGCACGGCTCGACGATTTCTTGAGAGCGCGCAAACCCTCGTGGTTCCGCGACATCCTGCTTCGCGACAAGTCGAGTTACGGTCAGATCGTGCTCGCGTCGCTATTCGGCAACCTGCTCGCGTTCGCTACGTCGCTGTTCGCGATGCAAGTGTGGGATCGCGTCGTGCCGGCGCAATCGATTCCGACACTGTGGGTGCTTGCGCTCGGCGTGACGACGGCCATCCTATTCGAACTGTTGCTCAGAACGGCGCGCGTGTCGCTCGCCGATCGCATCGGCAAACGGGCTGACCTGGCGATTTCGTCGCACTTGTTCGCCCGTGCGCTCGATATACGCAACGACGCACGTCCGAAATCGACCGGCTCCTTCATCGCGCAGTTGCGCGACATCGAACAGCTGCGCGAGCTGCTCACGTCGACGACGATCGCCGCCCTAATCGATCTGCCGTTCGTCGTGCTGTTCCTGGCACTGTTCACGGCACTGGCCGGCCCGCTCATTTTCATCGTGCTCGGTGTCCTGGTCGCGATCGTCGTGCCGGGGCTGTTGCTGCAACTGCCCATGTCGCGACTCGCCCGGGAAGGCATGCGCGAGTCCGCACTACGCAATGCCATCCTCGTCGAGTCGATCGAACGCGTCGAGGAGATCAAGGCGTTGCAGGCCGAGCCGCGCTTTCAGACGTTGTGGGAGCGATTCACGAATACGGCGGCGCAGACCGGCATCGCCCAGCGGCGTTACACGGCCCTTTACGTGAATTGGACACAGACTTTGCAGCACCTCGCGTACACGGCCGTGCTCGTGGCCGGCACTTACATGGTGCTGGCAGGCGAGATGACCATGGGCTCGCTCATCGCGTGCTCGATCCTGACCAATCGGGTGATCGTGCTGTTCATGCCGCTCGGCCAGATGTTTGCGCGTTGGCAGAACGCGAAGGTCGCGCTTGCCGGTTTGAACGACTTGCTCGCAAAGCCGGTCGATCACGATCCCGAGCGCGGGTTGCTGCGACGGCCCGCGCTCGCGGGCGCCTATCGGTTCCAGAACGTCCGCTATGCCTATGGCGAGAATGGTGCCACCGTCTTCCAGGTCGACGATCTGTCGATCCGTCCCGGCGAGCGTATCGCGCTGCTCGGCCGTATCGGCGCCGGCAAGAGCACGATGCTGCGCTTGCTTGCCGGCATGGCGCAGCCGACGAGCGGCAAGATCCTGCTCGACGGCACCGATCTCGGGATCATCAATCCGACAGACGTCCGTCGCGAGATCGGATACCTCAACCAAAACGCGCAGCTCTTCCTCGGTACGATTCGCGAGAACCTTGCCATCGGCCGACCGGATGTGACGGACGAGGAAATCCTGCAAGTGTTGGCCGTGACCGGCGGTCTGCCTCTCGTCCAGGGGCAGTCGCAAGGACTCGATCTCATGTTGCGGGAGGGCGGCGTCGGTTTGTCGGGCGGGCAGCGCCAGACGTTGCTGCTTGCGCGTACGCTGCTACGAAACAGCAGCATCGTCTTGCTCGATGAACCTTCGGCTGCCATGGACGAAAGCACGGAGCGGCAGTTCGTCGAGCGCCTCAGACGTTGGGCCGCCGATCGCACCATGGTCATTGCCACCAATCGTGCGGGAATCCTGCCGCTGGTCGATCGGATCATCGTCATCGACAACGGGCGCATCGCGATGGACGGACCGAAGACCGAGGTGCTCAAGTCCTTGTCGCGTCCGCAGCCAGTATCCGTGGCGGCAGTCGGTTGAATCAGGGAGCGCAATTCATGAGCAGCGGAATTTCGACGTTCGGTGCGGTTGATGTCGCCGATCTCAGCTGGCAGGAGGAAGGCTCGCCGCGCAGCCGCATCATTCCCATCCTGGCGTGCCTGATTGCGATCTTCATCGTGTGGGCGGCCTTCGCGAAAGTCGATGAAGTCGCCGTGGGCTCGGCGCGCGTGACGCCGTCGTCGAAATCGCAACTCGTGCAGAGCCTGGAGGGCGGCATCATCGAAGAGATCTTCGTGCGCGAAGGCGATCTGGTGGAGGCGGGGCAGAAGCTGGCCGCGCTGGATCGTGCGCGCTTCATGGCGACGGTCGGCGAGACCTTGGCGAAAGCGCGTTCGCTCGAAGCGGCCGCGGCGCGGTTGAAGGCGGAAATCGATGGCGGGCAACCGCAGTTCAGCAAGGAAATTCGGGAAATGCCCGAGCTCGTTGCGCGCGAGATGGAGCTGCTGCGCTCGCGGCGGCAGAACTTGCAAGAGAACACCGCAAGCATCGAAGACTCGCTGGGGCTGGTGCGGCGCGAGATCGCGCTGACGGAGCCCTTGATCGAGCTGGGCGCGGCCAGCGACGTCGAGCTCATTCGTCTCAGGCGTCAAGAGAACGAGCTCGTCGCAAAGCTCGCCGCGGTCCGCAATCAGTACATCATCGATGCGAATGCCGAGTACGCCAAGACGATGGCCGAGCTCGAAGTGGTGCAACAGATCATGAGCGGCCGACGCGATCAGCTCGAGCGAACGGTGCTCAGCTCGCCGGTGCGCGGCATCGTGAAGAATCTGGAGCTCACGACGATCGGCGGCGTCGTCGCGCCGGGCGGCACGCTGATGGAAATCGTGCCCGTGGAAGACACGTTGCTGATCGAGGCGCGCCTCAGCCCGCGCGACATCGCCTTCATTCGGCCGGGCTTACCGGCCACCGTGAAGATCACGGCGTACGATCCGTCGATCTACGGCACGCTCGATGCTGTGGTCGACCGAATCTCTCCCGATACGTTGCAGGATGAGGTTCATCGCGATCAGGTTTATTACCGGGTGTACCTGCACACGGATAGTTCCACCCTGCGCACCAAGGACGGCAAGGAGCACGCCATCATGCCGGGCATGGTGGCGACCGTGGACATTCGTACGGGTTCGAAGACCATCCTCGACTATCTGCTCAAACCGGTAAACAAAGCCAAGGAAGCGCTGCGCGAACGCTGACCGGGTCCGCGCGGGCGCCGATAGGGACACATACATATGTATATGTATGTGTGTCGGCTACGACCGGACGGAACTGCCGGTCAGGCTTCCGACGAACGCGGAGGGGCCATGCGGCGCCGGCAAGTCACCAGTCCCGCGTCCCGGTGCGCGGCCGATACGCCGAGAACATGGAGAACACCCACGGCCGGCAGGCGAGCAGCATCGCAATGCTCACCTTTTCTTTGGACGGTAGTGCAACGTCCAATGCAGCCAGATCCGCGAAATCGGAGCCGAGCTTCTCGATCTTGCGCATCAGGACCCGGACCGAAGCCGGCGAGAGCTCGGCGGAATGGAAACTCAAGGTCTCGTTCGTTCCGGAGAACTCGCTCCGCAGGAATTCCTCTCGAACCTGGCGCTCGTAGAGCTTGCGGACTGGACCGTCCGGTCGCCATGCAATCGGAAGGCGTGCATGCATACGAACCTTGTTGCCCTTCTCGATGTTCAGCAAACCTGCCGCGCACAGTTGCGAGAGAAGGTTCTTCGTCGCTCGATCGCTGAGCGACAACCGATTCGACATCTCCTCCACCGAGCGGCCGTTGAGGAGCAGGTAAAAGCAGGCGAGCAGGAGAGAATTTTTCGCCAGGATGCGCTCCTGCGCCAGCGTGAGAGTGAACGTTTGTTCGGCCGGAACAGGCTTGGACTGTTCTTCAGTCATGCGTGCCAGATCGGCGATCGTCATGTCGATGGCGCGACATACGCGTTCGAGACGCGCCATCGTGAAAGATCTTTGAGAGAACAATCTCTTTACGGAGGATTCGCTCAATCCCAGCGCCTGGCCAAGACGGCTGTAAGACATGCCCCGCGCGCGCAAACAGCGCTTCAGGGTTTCGATCATTTGCTGCGTTTCAGTCATGTAATTTTTTCAGGCCTTGATAGTGACCCGCGTAGTACCGAATTTCGATACCGTACAAACGCGGAATTGTAATTCGAGACCGTTGCGTAGATGCTGCGCCCCGCGTTAGCGACTTGCAACGCGTCGTCAGAACACCAAAGAGGTCACAATGAAGAGGAAGGTTGCGTTGTTGTGCGCGCTTGCTGCCCCGATGGCGGCAGGTGCAGCGGACAATGTGGGGCATTGGTACTTAATGCCGCAAATCGGCGGAATTTCGGCCGATAACGATCGACCGCTTCAGGACAAGGACTGGCTCTACGGATTGGCATTCGGCAAGCATTTGAATCAGGTACTCAGCCTCGAGTTCAACCTCAACGGCTCGCAGGTCGGTGGCGGCCCGGGCCGTAGCGACATGAGCTTTTGGGGCGGTTCGCTCGATTTGTTGTTTGTAGGCAACCGCGGCGGAAGCGTGTCGCCCTATTTCAGTATCGGTGCCGGAGCGCTGCAGACCGACCGCAGCCCGGGCAGCAATGCCACGGATGCGATGGCTCAAGCCGGCGTCGGTCTGTTCATCAATCTTTGGGAAAACTCGGACGGTTCGAGCAGCTTCGCACTGCGTCCCGATCTGAAGGCGCGCTGGAACGAAGCCGGTGCGGAAGGCACGCTGGTCGATTACATCGGCACGCTCGGCTTTCAATTTTCGTTCGGCCAACCGACGAAGCGTGCACCGGCACCGGCGCCGGAACCTGAACCGACTCCGCCGCCGGCTCCGCAACCGCCTCCGCCGCCCCCGCCGCCGGCCGATACCGACGGTGACGGCGTGACGGACAATCTCGATCGTTGTCCGGATACGCCGCGCGGCGTCGCAGTCGATGCTTACGGCTGCCCGCGTGTCGGCTCGATCACGCTGGAAGGCGTGAACTTCGAGTTGAACTCGGCACAGCTCACGCCGAGCTCGCGCGACGTGCTCGACGGCATCGCGGCCGATCTGAAGAAGTATCCGCGCCTGAAGATCGAGCTGCAGGGTCACACCGACAGCTCGGGTTCCGACAAGTACAACCTCGACCTGTCGCAGCGTCGTGCGGAAGCGGTGCGCAATTACCTGATCGAGCAAGGCGTGTCGCCGTCGCAGTTGGAGGCAAAGGGCTACGGCGAAACGCAGCCGATCGCCGACAACACGACCGCTGCGGGTCGTGCCGCGAACCGCCGCGTCGTGATGCGCGTGCTCGAGAATCCCGGCGACGTGAAAGTCGAGGGCGCGCTCAACGACTGATCATTCGACCAACGCCTGAGTGCGTGTGGCCCGGTCATCGCCGATGACCGGGCCTTTCTTTATATATGGCGGTTTCGCGCGAGGCGGCGCCGGTCCGATAAAGTAAAGCAAATTGACAAACGGCGCCGGCTTGTGGTCCAGTCGGCCTTGCACGGCAACCGGTCTCAGGATCAGGGGGAGCTCATGAGCGCCGTCGACCTCGCAGAACGTCCGAAACTCGACCTGACGAATCCGGATACATTCGTCAACGGCCACCCGCATGACCTTTATGACGAGGCCCGCAGCCTCACGCCGGTCATGCGCCAGCCTGGATCGAAGACGGAACACCCGTTTTGGGCGTTGCTCCGCCATGCCGACATCGCCGCGGTCGGTGCGGACAGCGAAAACTTCACCTCGACGAAGGGATTTCGAGTCAGCACCGACAATCGCGCTTCCTACGACCCGGAAATCGGACGCGTCCTGAGCCGCTTCATGTTGGCGATGGACGATCCGGAGCACGCTCAATATCGAAAATTGGTCGGCGCGGCTTTCACGCCGGCAGGCATCAGAAACATCGAACCGCGCGTCAAAGCGCGCGTGCACGATCTGTTCGAGAAGATCAAAGGCCGTAACGAAGCCGAGTTCGTCAGGGACATCGCGGCGACGGTGCCCATCAAGACGGTCTGCGCGATTCTGGGCGTTCCCGAGGCCGACGAAGACAAGGTGATCACTTGGACCGACGCGGTGTTCGGCGCGGACGATCCCGAGCTTTTCAAAGGTCCCGAAGAGGCGAGCCGCACGTATCTGTCGATGTTCGATTACGCGATGTGGCTCGTCGCCGGAAAGAAAAAGAATCCCGCGGACGATCTCATGAGCCTGCTCGTGCACGCCGAGATCGGCGGCAGGCCGCTCGACGACACGGAGTTGAAGAGCTATTTCTCCAACTTGCTGGCCGCCGGCAACGAGACGACTCGATCATCGCTGGCCGGAGCGGTGTGGTTGTTGTCGCGTTTTCCGCAACAACGCGACAAGCTGGTTGCCAATCCGGATCTCATGGCCAATGCCGTGAACGAACTGCTGCGCCATTTCTCTCCCGTGTACCAAATGGCGCGTGTGGCGAAGAAAGACGTCGAAGTCGGCGGCACTTTGGTGCGCGAAGGCGAGAAAGTGGCGCTTCTCTACGGCGCCGCCAATCACGATCCGGAAGTGTTCCCCGATCCTCACACATTGGACATCGAGCGTCCGAACGCCCACCGCCATCTTGCCTTCGGCATCGGACCGCACTTCTGCCTCGGCTCGCGGCTCGCGCAGCTTCAGCTCCGCGTCATTCTAGGTGAGCTCCTGGCCCGCTATCCGCGTTTCGAGGTCGTTCACGGACCGGTGTTCCTGCGGGGAAATTTCGTGCAGGCGACCAAGTCGCTGCGTATCAAGCTCAATGCTTGAGCGGCTCCGAGCCTCCCGAGCAGCGGTGTCGTCGGGTTCGCGGGCGGCTTGAACATGGTCAATATACTTGACAAAATTGCCCTGGGAGGATCTTGAAAATGCAACACACTCAGGGCGGACGCGGTCCGTTGTCGGACGTGCGCGTACTGGAGCTCGGCACGCTCATTGCGGGACCTTTCTGCGGACAGCTACTCGGCGACATGGGTGCCGAGGTCATCAAGATCGAACCGCCCGGGCAAGGCGATCCGATGCGCCAGTGGGGACGCAAGACCGCGCAGGGCAAACCCGTGTGGTGGCCCGTCATCGCACGCAACAAGAAGTCGGTCACGCTCGACATGCGCAAGCCGGAAGGACAGGCACTGCTTCGGGAGCTCGTCGCTCACGCCGACATCCTCATCGAGAATTTTCGTCCCGGCACGATGGAGCGCTGGGGCTGCGGTTGGGAAGCGCTCGAAGCGATCAATCCGCGGCTCATCATGGTTCGTGTCTCCGGTTACGGTCAGTACGGTCCCTACGCATCGCGTGCAGGATTCGGCGCCATCGGCGAAGCGATGGGCGGTTTGCGCTACGTCGTCGGCGATCCGTCGACGCCGCCTTCGCGCATGGGCATCAGCATCGGCGATTCGTTGGCGGCAACGCACGCCTGCCTCGGCGCGCTCGCGGCGCTTCATCACCGTTCGCTCACGGGGCGCGGTCAGGTGATCGACTGCGCGATCTACGAAGCCGTGCTCAACATGATGGAGTCGCTCGTCGCCGAGTACGACCAGTGCGGGTATATCCGCGAGCGAACGGGCTCCATCTTGCCGAACATTGCACCGTCGAATGTCTATCCGACGCGCGACGGCCTGAACGTGCTCATCGCGGCGAATCAGGACACGGTGTTCTCACGCTTTGCAGCTGCGATGGGAAGGCCGGAGCTTGCGACCGATCCGGCCTACTCGACGCATCAAGCGCGCGGCGCGAATCAAGCGCAGCTCGACGAGCTGATCTCCAACTGGACGCGCGAGCGCGACGCGAAAGAGATTCTCGATCTGATGGAGAAACACGGCGTGCCGGCGGGACAAATCTATCGCGCGCCGGAAATGCTGGCAGATCCTCACTTTGCTGCACGCGAAGCCATCATCAGCGTGGAGCATCCCGATTTCGGTCGACTGCGGATGCAAAACGTCGCACCCAAATTGTCCGCTACCCCCGGCGGCGTGCGCACGCCGAGTCCGCAGCTCGGCCAACACAATGAAGAGGTCTATCGCGGCTTGCTCGGTTTGAGCGACGAGCGGTACGAAGAGTTGAGGAGCGGGGGAGTGATTTAGCGCGGCGCGGGGCTTGGGGCGTGGGTAAGAAGGGCGCTGGGCTCTGGGCATTAAACGAGGGGCCGCGGGCGACAGCTGGAGAACGCACTAGCTTATAGGCGAAGCCGCCGCGCGGCGGCTTCACAGCCCACAGCCTACGGCCTTCAGTCTTCAGCCTGAAGACACACGCCTGCGCTGACCAGCTCATCGATCTGTTGCTGCGAATAACCGAGCTCCGCAAGCACGTCGTGCGTGTGCTCGCCGATCGACGGCGGCGGTGTGCGGATGCTCGACGGCGTAGCGCTGAACCGCGGCGCTGGTGCGGCTTGGTCCAGACCGAACTTGCGAACGAAAATCTCGCGCGCAACGTTGTGCGGATGTTGCGCGGCTTCCGTCATCGACAGCACAGGCGCCACGCACGCATCGCTGCCTTCGAACATCGCCGTCCATTCGGCGAGATCGCGTTGCGCGATGACGCGTGCAAGCTCTTCGCGAAGCTCCGGCCAACGCTCCTGCGGCGCTTGCGTGAACTTCGCTGGATCGAGACCGGCGATGCGCAGCAGCTCGGCAAAGAACTTCGGTTCGAGCGAGCCGACCGACAAGAACTTGCCGTCGCGCGTCTTGTAGCAATCGTAAAAATACGCGCCCGAGTCGAGCAGATTCGACGCGCGCTCGTCGCGCCAAAAACCCATCTGGCGCAGGCTCAGGAATACGGTCATGAACAATGCGGTGCCGTCGAGAATGGCGGCATCCACGACTTGCCCGCGCCCCGTCGTGCGTGCGTGCACCAACGCAGCGAGCACGCCCGTGACCAGCATCATCGCTCCGGCGCCGTAATCGCCGACGAGATTGAGCGGCGGCGCCGGCGGCTCGTGCGCACGGCCCATGGCATGAAGCGCACCCGAAAGCGCAATGTAGTTGATGTCGTGTCCGGCGGCTTGTGCGAGCGGACCCGTCTGTCCCCAACCGGTGACGCGGCCGTACACGAGGGCGGGATTCGCTTCGAGACAGACGTCCGGTCCGAGTCCGAGGCGTTCCATCACACCAGGCCGGAATCCCTCGAGGAGAATCGCCGAGGATTTGCACAATCGCAGCACGATTTCGCGTCCGGCCGGACTCTTGAGATCCACCGCGATCGAGCGGCGATTGCGCGACAACGCATCGCGCGTCGGGTCGATGTCGAAGCTCGCGGTGGGCCCGGTGAGTCGGTCGACGCGCGTCACGCGGGCGCCCATGTCGGCGAGCATCATCGCGGCGAACGGTCCGGGACCGATGCCTGCGATCTCGACGACGTCGATGCCTGCCAGAGGACCTGTCGATTGCTGCATTGCTTTCTCGTCTTGCATTCGAATCGCGCCGACACTAGGCGGCGCACCGTAGATCGTCAATACGCTTGACCATTATGCCGGGCCGCGATACGGTCGCCCGTCGGAAAAACCGACTGCCCGACGTTCGTCGATTACTTGATAAAGCACTCTCCGGGCGACAGTCCAGGCGCGCATTCAGCTGCAAGCCATGAGCGATTCCGATGCTGCAGTCTCATTGACTCACGACGAGCTGGCGCGACGGCTCAGGATCAGTGCTGAGCGGCGTTATGGCGAGCCCGTCGGCCTCGAAGGCTTGAAGGCATTATCGGGCGGCGCATCGGCCAGCACATGGCAATTCGATCTGATCCGCCGCGGTGAGCGCCTGCCGATGATTCTGCAGCTTGCCGCAGGCGAGCGATTCTCCAGCGCACTGACCAAGACGCAGCAAGGTGCGACTCAGCAGCGTGCCGCCGAACTCGGCGTACCGACACCGCGCGTGCACTGGATTCTCGACCCGCAAGATGGTCTTGGAGAGGGATATATAAGCGAGCGACTCGTCGGCGAGACACTCGGTAAGCGCATCGTCGGCGATCCGGCATTGGCGCAAGCGCGCACTGTGATGGCCGCGCAATGCGGCACGATTCTCGCTCGCATCCACTCGCTCGATCCCAACCGCTTCGCCGATTTGCCGACAGTCGAGCCTGCTACAGCACTCGCGCAATTAGCGGCTCAACATCGCGCCTACGGCGAGCGCCTACCCGTGTTCGAGCTGGCGTTTCGCTGGCTCGCAGAGCACTTACCGCGTCCGCGCCCGCCGCGTCTCGTGCACGGCGATTTCCGTAACGGCAATCTGATGGTCGACAGCACCGGTATCGTCGCGGTGCTCGATTGGGAGCTTGCGCATCTCGGCGATCCGATGACGGATCTCGGTTGGTTGTGTATGAACGCCTGGCGGTTCGGTGTCGTCGATCTACATGTCGGCGGATTCGGTTCGCGCGAGGACTTGTACCGCGCATACGAGCGGGAAAACGGTGTGCCCGTCGACGAAGCCGCCGTGCGTTTCTGGGAAGTCTTCGGCACGCTCAAGTGGGGCGTGATCTGTCAGTACTTCGCGTTTCAGTACATCGACGGCGAGGTGCGCAGCGTCGAACGCGCATCGATCGGACGGCGCGTTTGCGAAACCGAGCTCGACTTGCTGAATCTCATGAGGACTCGAGCATGCCGATGAACCGTCCTACAGCCGCGGAACTGATTCGAGCCGTACGCGAGCATCTCGAGGGCAAAGTTCAGCCCGAGCTGAGCGGTGCGCTTGCATACGAGACTCGGGTAGCGGCGAACGTTCTCAGGATTCTCGAGCGCGAGCTCGCGCAAGCGGGCGAGGCGGCCGAGGCCGAACGGCAACGGCTCGAGCGGTTGCTCGGACGAAGCGGGAGCGTCGAAGAGCTCAATGCATCGCTTTGCGATAGCATCGCTGCAGGTGAGCTCGACTGGAACGACGCGCAACTCTTCGAGCATCTCTGGCGGACGACGCTCGACAAGCTCGCGATCGACAGCCCGCGCTACGCGGCGTATCGGCGCGCGATCGAGCGAAGTCAGTGAGCTTGACTCGCCGGCTGCGCAGCGGGTGCTGCATCAGGCGCGTCGGTATTCGCTCGAGCCAAGATCAGAATGCACGCGGCGGCTAGCAGCGCAGCGCTGCCTGCGCCTGCGAACACGACGGGTAGCGCCCAGCCGGTGGACAACAGCAGACCGCCGACCGCGGCGCCCGAGATCGCACCGGCGCGTCCGGCACCCAATGCCCAGCCGAGACCCGTGGAACGCATGCGCGCCGGATAGAAGCTCGCGGCGAGCGCATTGATGCAGTACTGACAGCCGTACACGAATGCGCCGCTCGCAAATGCAAAGCCGAGCAGCATCGGCGTGCTGCCGCTGACGACGGCGCCGAGACCGGCGGCGACGAATGCCGATCCGATGAATGCGCCCGTGAGGATGCGAGTGGCGCCGTAGCGATCGACGAGCCACGCAAGTCCGAGCCCGCCGAGAATGCCGCCGGCATTGAACAGCGAAACGCCCGTAATCGCTTCCTGTAGCGGACGTCCGGCGCCACTGAAGATCGTCGGCATCCAGTTCTTGATGAAATGAAGCAGCAGCAAGTTCGTGAAGAAGATGATCCAAAGCAGGCTCGTGCCGAAGAAGCGCTTCTCGGTGAAGAGCTGCACGAAACCGCTGCGGCTCGAGCTCTGCTCCGGAGTCACGAATTCATCGTCGGGCTGCGGGTCGTAAGCGGGATCGATGCGCTTCAATAGGCGTGCGACCGCAGTCGAGCGGCGATCGCGCCGCGCCAGAAAGATCGGCGATTCGGGTGCGTAGGCGAACGCGGCGAGGAAAATCAGCAACGAGAGCGCGCCGGCGATCATGAACATCGAACGCCAGCCGGTTTGCTCGATTGCGGCGCCCACGATCAGACCGCCGACGGCCGCACCGAACGGTGCGGCGCACGACAGAGCCGTGAGCACCGTGGCGCGCGCCCGCTTCGGCACGATCTCCGAGACGAGCGACAGCACGATCGGCACGGTCGCACCGATGCCTGAGCCGCTGATGATTCGATAGGCGATGAGCTCGCCGATCGAGTTGGCGAACGCCGTCAACAATGTGAACACGCCGGCGACGCCGAACGAAAAGAGCAGGAGCGGGCGCCGTCCGTATCGGTCGGCGAGCGGTGCGAGCACCACCATGCCGAGACCCAGTCCGACGAGTCCGGCACTGAAGACAGCCCCGAGGCTCGCAACTTCGATGCCGAGATCCGCCGCGAGGCGCGGTGCAACGAAGGCCATCAATTGGACATCGACGCCTTCGATCATCACGATCGCGCCGCACAGTGCGGCAATGAGCATGGCGTAGACGCTGACAGAACCGCCGTCGATGCGATCGGCGAGCGCGATGGTGCGATGTGAGGTCATTGTTTCTCGGTAAATGCGCGCGCGAGCTGATTGCCGATCGGCAGACGCCGAATCCGTACACCGGTCGCGGCATGGATTGCATTGACGAGGGCCGGTGCGGCGCTCGGCACGCCCATCTCGCCGGCGCCGCTCGGCGGGAACTGCGTGCGCAACAAATGAACTTCGACAGCCGGCGCCTGAGCCATGCGAAGCAACGGATAGTCGTGGAAGTTGCTCTGGCGCACGCGGCCATCTGCGACGGTGATCTCTTGGCCGAGCGCGGCGGAGATCCCATCGAGTGTGCCGCCCATGAGCTGCGCTTCGGCGCCGAGCGGATTGACGATCTGCCCGAGATCGGACGCGCACACGCAACGAACGATGCGAAGCTCGCCGGTTCTGTTCACTGCAACTTCGATGGCATGTGCGGTGTAACCGCCGAATGCAAACGTCACCGCAACGCCGATGCCGTGACCCTCGGGAAGCTTGCGCCCATACCCGATCTCATCTGCCGCACGGCGCAATACTGCTGCGAGCCTGCCGGTATCGACTTTGGGGCCGCCATGATCGCGGTAATCGAGCAGCCGTGGCTCGCCGAGCAGCTCGAGCCGCAGCGCCAATGGATCCTTGCCGCACGCGGCGGCGACTTCATCGACGAATCCCTGCGTCGGAAATGCACAGAACGTCGGCAAAGGACCTCGCCACCAACCGCGCGCCAAGCCGAAGTCGAGCGGCGTGAATGCACAGCGATAGTTCGGAACCGAGCCTGCAGGAAAGGCGTCCGGGTCCGCACACGCGAGCCATTCGGGACGCGAGGCGAGATACGCCCGACGCCAGCGAAGCGGCGTCGCTGCCACGTGATGCGACCAGCCGACGACTGCGCCCTTCTCATCGATGAGCGCCGACATCGCATGGATGCCGTAGGGGCGATAGAAGTCGAATTGGATATCGTCCTCGCGCGTCCACACGAGTTGAACCGGCGCACCCACTGCCTGTGCGACTCGTACGGCTTCGACGACGAAATCGTTCTCGGCACGCCGGCCGAAACCGCCGCCGCAGCGGGTCAGGCGGATTTCGATCGCGCTCGGCGACAATCCCGTCATCGCGCTGATCAATTGCAAAGCGACCGAGGGCCGCTGTAACGGCGCAATCAGCAGCGCACGATCCTTGCGCAAATCGATGCAAGCGTTTTGCGGCTCGAGCGTCGCGTGTGCGAGAAACGGTTGAACGTATTCGGCCGTCACGACGCGCGCGGCCGTCTTGCGAGCCGCGTCGAAATCGCCGTCGCTGCGGATGACTTGTCCGGACGATGCGAGAGCCTCGCGTGCTCGACGCTCGAGATCCTCGCTGCTGTCGGCGGCCCAGCGTCCTTTCGTCCATTCGATCTTCAACGCCGCACGTGCACGCAGCGCGGTCCAAGTGTCTTTCGCGATCACGGCGACGGCTGCGGCGAGATTCGCATCGAGCGTCGAATCGGCCGAGATGCCCGGAATCTCGATCACGTCGAGCACACCGGGCATCGCGCGTGCTGCAGCGTCGTCCAATCGCGCGAGCCGGCCTTCGAAATACGGACAACGTGCGAGCACGGCGACCACCGAGCCCGGCAGGCGCGCATCGAGACCGAAGCGGGCACGGCCGGTGACGATGTCTGCGACGTCGACCGAGCGCGTCGGCTGGCCGATGACTTTGAAATCCTTCGATTCTTTGAGCGGCGGTGCTTGGGTCGGCGGCTCGATACGAGCCGCGCGTGTCGCAAGCTCGGCATAGTCGAGGCTGCGTCCGTCCGGATGAATCACACGTGCGCTCTCGGTGCGCAGCTTGTCGACCGGAACGGACCACAGCTCGGCGGCGGCTTGCAGGAGCATCCAGCGGGCTCGCGCACCGACTTCGCGCAGCTCGCGCCACGCGCTCACGATACTCAAGCTGCCGAACGCGTCTTGAAATCCGTAAACGGACGCCGGCCGGTCGGCGCCTCGGGCTGTGCGAACGATGTGCGGCAACTGCTCGACGGTCACGCGCGACCAAGGAACGTCCAGCTCCTCGGCGATGAGCATCGGCAGCGATGTCTTCACGCCTTGACCCATCTCGCAGCCGCGTGCGCCGATGACGATGCTGCCGTCGGGCTCGATGCGCACATAGGCACCGATCCGGACGGGACTGGACGATGCAGAGGAGGAAAAAGAATTGGCCGGGGCGACTTGCGCCGCCGCCGGCCAATGTTGCACGAGTAAGAATCCGCCGAGCGCGGTCGTCGATCGCTGTAAGAATTCGCGTCGCGAGACAGCGCTCACTTGGCGGACCGAAGTTGCATCAGAAGTTGTACCGAGCCTGCAAGGCGATCGTTCGCGGCAAGTCGAGCGGCAACATGCGCGCATCCGGCGCCAAGCCGAACACCGGGTTCGTCGCCAGGTTGCCCGTACCGCCGAAGCCGAACGTGTACTCGTCGGTGAGGTTGCGGCCGAGCAGTGCGACTTCGATGCGGTCGTCCCACTTGAAGCCGACGCGCAGATCGTACTTCACGTAGTCGTCTTGCACGAACATCGGATCGTTCGGGAACTCGGCACGGAAATCCGTACGGAAGTTTGCCGTCGCGGTCGTGGTGAATGCCAGACGATCCGTGAGATCGCGCGAGTAGGTGAGGCTCAGGCTGCCGCTCCACTTCGACGCGAACGGCAGGCGGACGCCCGTCAGATTACACGAGCCGCGCACCGGATCGTCGGGCGCTTGACCGGTCGCGCACGGGCCGTGCGGATAGCTGTCGAACTTCGCCGAGATGTAGGCGAGCGAGGCGTTGATGAGCAGCGAATCGGTTGCGCGGATCACGGCGCTCGCTTCGGCGCCGCGCGCAGATGCGCTCGCCGCGTTGCCGGTGAAGAACGCGAACACGCTGACGTTCGGGTCCGACTGAATCGCCGACGACACCTGTAGATCGTCGTATGTGGTGTCGAACACGGTCAGATCGAAGTAGCCGCGCGAGAACACGCTCTTCATACCGACCTCGTACGACTCCGAGGTCTCGGGCGCGAACTGGAATTGCGCGGCAGTGGCGTTGGGAATGGCGCCCTGGAAGCCGCCGCTCTTCGAGCCCTGTCCGTAGCTCGCGAACACCATGAGATTGGGCGTTACATCCCATTGCAGCGTCACGGCCGGATCGAATTCGTCCTCATCCAGCTTGTCGCTAATGTCGGCTTGCAAGGCGCCTTGGCGTTCCGTGAAGGCGAGCGGACCGCCGATGCGGACATAGCGCGCTTCCTTCTTCTCTTTCGTGTAGCGGCCGTTCACGGCGATGCGGAAGTCGTCGGTGATGTTCCAGGTGACCTGCGCATAGCCCGAAAGTGCGCGATTGTCCTGCACGAACGTGCGGAACGTGCTGGCTGCAGGAGCGAAGAAAGACGCGGTACCGCGCCATTCGGTCAGATCGGCATCGTGCCAGTAAACACCGACCACGTACTCGATCGTTTGGCCGGTCGGCGACAGTAGGCGGAATTCCTGTGAGACCTGCTCGTAGTCCTCGTCGAAGTTCGAGTACGCCAAATCCGCCTCGAAGAAGTCCGCGTCGGTCGAATGCCGCGTCTTGTACTCCGAATAGCCGGTGATCGACGTGAACGTGTGACCGCCGAACTCGTAATCGATCGTCAGCGTGGCGTTGTTCGTTTCGTTGTTGTCGAAGTCGCCGCCGAGCGAGCTGCCGGACTCCTTCGTGCGGTCTAGCTTGCGGCCGAGGAGTTGCGTCGTCATGACGTAAGGGTTGCCGCTGACGTCGAGCTCGGTGTGCTCGACCTTGGCCGTGATCGTCAGCGCATCGCCCGAATACATACCGGTCAGACGCACCGCGCTTCCTTCGCGGCTCGGCTCGTCCTGATTGTTCATGACGTTGCGGATGTAGCCGTCCAGGTCCTGATATTTCGCAGCGAGGCGCATGCTGAATCGATCGCTGAGCGGACCGGAGACCACGCCGTTCAACGTCGTGCCTTCCAGCTCGAAATCGTATTCGGCGCTGACGAAGCCCTCGAACGTATCGGTAGGACGGGCGGTCACGATGTTGATCGCACCGGCGCTGGTGTTCTTGCCCACCAACGCACCCTGGGGCCCGCGCAGCACTTCGATGCGCTCGACGTCCAGGAACGGTGTCTGGAATTGACGCGAACGGCCGGCGTACACGCCGTCCACGAACATCACGACCGACTGGTCGAGCGACGGACTGCCGGCGCCGGAGCCGATGCCGCGGATGAAGATCGCATCGGCGCCGGGGCTGCGCGCGATGAACAGGTTGGGAACGCTTTCGTCGAGATCCTCGAAACCTTTGATCGACCCGGAGGCGATCGCCTCACCGGAGACGACGCTGATCGAGATCGGCACCTCTTGCAGGCTCTGTTCGCGCTTTTGCGCTGTAACCACGATCGTCTCCAGCGCAGACGTCGTGGACGAAGCATCCTGCGATTGGGCAGTGGCGACGATCGGGAGCAATCCAAGCAGTCCGACGACCAACGGGTCGTTGACGCCCCTGAACGGACGACGGGTGAGGCGAAAATGAGACATCACGACATTCCCCCTTGATGCGTCAGTGACTTGAATGTAGGTTGTGGTAGTCGTCAGGTTACTTGACGGTTTTGCAGATAGTCAAGAAGGTTGTCATATCCAGGCAGGTCGTGCCGGCAATTGTCAACTCAACGTGCGGCGATGCACGACGTTCAGCATCGCCGCGATATCGCCGTTTAGAAAAGCGCGTACGTTGTGGCGCAGGATCGGCAACAAATCAGCGGCATAGCTCTGATTCAGGCCGGCCATGTGCGGGGAGACGATCACGTTGGGCAGGGACCACAACGGGCTGTCCTCCGGAAGCGGCTCGCGGGCGAATACGTCGAGGGCAGCCCCGGCGATGGCGCCTCGCTGCAGGCAGGCGATGAGCGCTGCTTCGTCGACTACGCCGCCGCGCGCCACATTGACCAGATACGCCTCGGGGCGCATGGCGGACAGCACGGTTGCGTCGATCAGGTGATGAGTGGATTCGTCGTAGGGCGTGAGCAGCACGAGGAAATCCGCCAGCGCAGCGGCCGTGTGCAATTCGCTGCGCGGCAGGATGCGCTCGAAGCCCGGAGCGGCCGAGCGCCTGCTGACACCGATAGTACGCATGCCGAGCGCCTGGCATTTGACGGCGAGCGCTTCGGCGATGGCCCCCAAGCCGACGATGACGACGCATTTGCCGCGCAGCAGCGCAGGTGCCCAGCGTTTCCACACGCGGTCCCGTTGGTTACGCAGCAGCTGCGGCAGATCGCGGCTCAGCGCAAACATCAACGCCAAGGCGGTTTCGGAAACGGGATGCGCTGTCGCACCGCGGGCGTTCGTAAGCAGCACCTCGGGTCGTAGCGAAGGCAGTTCGACGATCCCGTCCATTCCCGAGCCCAGCGCTTGAATCCAACGTAGGCGGCCGGCGCGCTGTAGCAGCTCGTCGGACAGATACGCCCCGAAAGTGAACAGAATCTCCGCCGACTCGATACGGCCTGCGGCTTCGACCGCGTTACGTGCGTGTGCGATCGAAAGCTCGGGGAATTCGCTCGCCAGACCGTCCAGCAACTGTTCGGCGATACCGGCCTGCGAAGGCGTCAATAGCAACACGTCGATCAAAGGGACTTCTCCTTCGCCGCAGCGCAACTTCGCCGAGCTACGATTGAATCGTCAAGCGAGTGTACAAACTCGGGGTGACCGTGCATATTCGTCGTCATTCGCCTTATGAGCCAGAACTCGGAACGAATCAATTGCGCGATCAGCAATGCCGAGCTCGAGCGTCGCTGGCGCGCGGTGCGCACCCGGATGCAAGAGCGCGGCATCGACGTGCTGTACGTACGTAACAGCAACGATTTCCTCGGCGGGTACGTCAAATGGTTCACGGACGTGCCCGCGACGACGGGATATCCGACCGGCGTCGTGTTCCCGCTGCACGAGGACATGACCATCGTTGCGCAAGGCACGTTCGGCATGGACCGGCGTTTGAAACCGGAGGGCGACGGCCCTTACCGCGGCGTGCACAGAATGCTCGGTGCGCCGGGTTATGCCTCGGTCCACTACACGTCGGTCTACGAAGCTCACGCGATGGAACGGGCGCTTCAGCCGTATGCGAAGGCCGTTGTGGGCATCGTCGGGCCGGCCTCGCATTCGCTCGTCGTCATGGATCACTTGCGCCGCACCGTGCTTTCGAACGCAACCGTGGTCGACGCCACGGACCTCGTCGACGAGATCAAGTCGGTCAAGAGTCACGAGGAGATCGAGCTCATTCGCAAGACGGCGCGCATGCAAGACGAGTGCATGTACGAAGTGATCAAGCAGGTACGCCCCGGTATGCGCGACTGCGAAGTGACGGCCATCGCGCAACACGTCGGCCAGCGGCTCGGGAGCGAGCAAGGCATTTTCCTGTGCGCTTCCGCACCACAGGGCACGGCGGTGCCGTACGGCATTCGTCACTATCAGAATCGCACGATCCGCGAGGGCGACTATCTCAATCTGTTGATCGAGAACAACGGACCGGGCGGGTTCTACACCGAGCTCGGCAGGATGTGCGTGTTCGGTAAGGCAAGCGAGCAAATGCACGCCGAGATGGCGTTCGTGCGTCGTGCGCAGAACTTCGCGGCATCGCTGCTGAAACCGGGCGCGAGCTGCGCGCAGATCTGGCGCGACTACAACGCTTTTCTGGTCGAGAACGGCCGGCCCGCGGAGCAACGGCTGTTCTGTCACGGTCAAGGCTACGATCTCGTCGAGCGGCCCTTGGTGCGCGACGACGAACCGTTCGCCGTTCAGGCGAACATGAACTTCGCCTGTCACCCGAGCTATGCAACTGCGGCCGGGTTCTTCACGCTATGCGACAACTTCTTGGTCACGGACACGGGCGTCGAGCGCCTGCATTCGTTCCCGCCGGAAATCGTCGAGCTTTGAAGCGCTTCTAAGCAGCCGTTCCTTGCTCGGCTTGCACCGTGCGCTCGAATGGGCGCAGCACCGACAAGAATCCGATCAACGAGGCAACGTACGCAGTACCTGCGCTGATGGCGAGCGACCACGGCAGTGCAGCGGGATCGCGGAACACGTGCTCGGTGAGCAGTGCGACGACAGTGGGACCGAAACCGAGGCCGATCAAATTGGTCACCAACAGGTATACCGCAGAAGCCTGACCGCGCATTCGATTGGGTACGAGCTGCTGTAGAGCAGCTGCGGAGCAGCCGACGATCATGTAGCCGCCGAGCATGGCGAGCAGGAAGGCTGCGAGAAGCCAGGGCGTCGATTGTTGGATCGGAAACGTCGCTGCGCCCACCGCGCCGATGGCCATGGCCAGCGCACAAACCATCAACTGACCGTGCGCTCGGCCGCGCTGTACCAGGCGATCGCCGATCCAACCTGCCGCGACGACACCGATCGTGCCCGCGATCAGAATGGCGCCGCCAAGCGCAAGCCCGGCTTCGCCAGGCGTCCAACCGCGCGTTCGGATGAGCATGGTCGGCGTCCACGACATCATCGCAAACGTACCGATGCCCGCGAGACCCATCGAAATGTGATGCAAGGTGATGACGCGCGCGCGCTTACGGAAGTGTGCAAGGACTTCCTTGATCGGAATGGACTGCGCGTTGACATCGCCGCGGCGCGGCGGCTCGCCGACGAGCAAGGCAAGCGCAGCGACCGCGAGCCCCGGCAATCCGACGTACACGAACGTGAGTTGCCATGGATCGAGCGTGCCGACGATCGGGAAGGTGCGGCTGCCTGCGGCGGTGATGAGCTGGATTGCATAGCCGCCGACGATGAACGCCAACCCTGCGCCGAGCGACGTGCCGAGCGAGAACACGCTCATCGCCAGTCCGTGACGCTGTTTGGGGAAGAAATCGGTGATCAGCGAATACGCAGCCGGCACCAGCGCCGCCTCGCCGACGCCGACACCGATGCGGGCCAGGAACAAATGCCAGAAGCGCGATGCCAGTCCGCAGGCCGCGGTCATCAGGCTCCACACCGCGACGCCGACCGCGACGATGCCGATCCGCGAGCGCGAATCGACGAGCCGCCCGACCGGCAGACCAGCAAGCGTGTAGAACAGCGCAAACGACAAGCCTTGCAGGAGGCTGATCTGCAGATCGCTCAAGGCGAGATCGCGTTTGATCGGTTCGACCATCAACGACAGCACGAAGCGATCGATGAACGAGAACATGTATGCGATCGAGAGGACCGCGAGCGCGCTCCAAGCGCGTGCGGCGGACGGATAGGGCATCGCATCCGCCGAAATCGACGGGTCGAACGCTCTTGCTGGTGTCGCCATCGCGGTGGCCTCTCAATGCGCGGGATTGCGTAGCGCGCCGTCCAAGCGAATCACGGCGCCGTTGAGCATGCGGTTCTCGCAGACTTCCTTGACGAAGCGCGCGAATTCCTCGGCGCGTCCGAGCCGCTGCGGGAACGGCACGTGCTCGATCAATCCGGCACGCACGTCGTCCGGCAATTGCGCCAGCATCGGCGTGTCGAACAATCCGGGGGCAATGGCATTGCAGCGGATGCCGTACGCGGCGAGATCGCGCGCCATAGGCAGCACCATGCCGAGGACACCGGCTTTGGAAGCGGCGTACGCGCAATCGCTGCTGCGACCCTCGAAGGCGAGCGCCGAGCTGACGTGAACGATGACGCCGCGTTCGCCTTCTGCATCCGGCTCGCAACGCGCCATCTTCGCGGCGACTTGTCGCGCGCAGTCGAAGCTGCCGACGAGATTGACCGCGATCACTTGCTGAAACAGCTCCAGCGGATGCGGACCGCGGCGGCCGAGCACCTTGGCGGCGCGGCCGATGCCGGCGCAGTTGACGAGCGCGCGCGGTGCGACGACCGACTCGAGCGCCGCGGCGATGGTTTCCGTGCGCGCCACATCGACGTGGGCGTACCGCGCGTCGAGCTCGCGCGCGAGCGCCAAACCGTGCGAATCGTCGCAGTCCCAAATGTGCACGCGCGCGCCGCATTCGCGCAGCAGACGCGCAGTGGCCGCCCCGAGCCCCGAGGCGCCGCCGGTCACGATCACTTCGGCATCGGCGAGCTGCATCGTTCCCCGCTAAGCCGGTTTCGTATCGCGTTCGGTCTTCGCGAACAGCTTGTTCGCATTGCCGTACGCGATCGCGTGCAGTGTCTGCTCGTCGAACACGCCCGATTCGAACACCGACTGCGTATTGCTCTCGAGCAGGTTGGGCGGCAGGAACGGATAATCGGAGCCGAACAGAATGTGCTCGGGTCCGGCGAGATCGAGCACGGTGCGCAGATTGCTCGGCGAAGCGGACACCGCAACGTCGTAATAGAGCCGCGAGAGGTAATGCGCGACCGGATGCGGCGCAATGTCACGGAACTTCTGATACGGCTCGCGCGGCGAAAGATCGTACAGACGCAGCCGCCAGGCCACCCAAGGCATCGTGCCGCCGAGATGCGAGACGATGAATCGGATGTCCGGATAGCGTTCGAGCGCGCCGGTGATGAGCAGACTCGCGATGGCCCGCGTCGTGTCGAACACGAACTCGAGAATGGACGGCGAGACCGGCATGTCGGGCAGCTTCGCGGGCGGCGCCATCGTCGGATGCATGAACACGACCGCGCGACGACGATTCAGGAAGTCGAGGTATTCGTCGAACTGCGGTGCGCCCAAGTACACACCGTCGTAGTTCGTCAGCAGACACACACCGTCGAGGCCCAGCACATCGAGCGCGTGCGTGGTCTCGGCAATGGCATCTTCCACCGAAGGCAGAGGAATGCTGGCGAAACCGCCGACCCGATCCGGAGCCTCGCGAATGAGCTCGGCGTGATATTCGTTGCAGCGCCGCGCCAGCTCGCGCGCAAAGCCTCTATCGCCGAAGTACACACCCGGCGCGGAGATCGAAACGATCGCCTTGGTGACGCCGATCCGATCGATGGCCGCGTGCATCGCTTCGGGTGACCAGGACGGAAACGGTACGCCGGTCACATCGTTGACGCCGATGCCGCGCAGCGCCTCCACGTAGAACTGCGGCACGATGTGATGATGAATGTCGACACGCTGCATGGGCGCGCCATTCGCCGGATCGGTGTCTTCCTTCGTTCGTGAAGCGGACGAGGGCTCATTCGAACACGCGCTCGCCGCGACGAGCCCTGCGCCGACGGCGGCTTGCAGGAACGTGCGCCTCGAGGCGCCGAGATTGGATTCGGGACTGCCGGTGCTCATTCGATCACCTCATTTCTGATTTGGACGAGGCATTCGGGGCGTCCAGGGTGCAAACGACGGTACGACGAGCACGCCGGGCGGTGCAGCGCACACGACGGGAATCGCGCGAATGCAAGGACCCGCCACGGCGTATTGAATGGCCTTCGAGCGATCGGGCATGCCGACCGGATCTTTGAGATCGATGCGCACGTGCATGCCCGGCGCACCTTCGATTTCGATCTCCCAGCCGTCGTCGTAATCCCAGCCCGGCAGCGTGCGATCGATCAGCCAGACCATTTCGATCGTGAAGAAGCGCTTGCCGTCGACGATGCCGTGCCAGCGCCAGCGAATGTTCGCTACCGTGCCTTTCGGAATCACTCCTGCGCGGCAATGCACGTCGTGCGGGGCGACGCAGAATTCGTGATCGGCCTCGATACCGTCGTATTTGACGCCGAGCTGATCGCCGACGTAACGGATCACTTCGGCGAACGTGCGCGTGAACAGTTCTTGCGTGGAGCTCCCCGCACGCAACTGCTCCGGATCGCTGCCCATGCGGCATTGCTCGAAAATGAATCCGGGCGAAACGACCGGCGAGCAGTCGTACACCTCGCGCACGCGCAGCGACTGCACGTTGCAACATGCACCGGTGAGCCCAACGGCGATGCGTTCGACGATGAAACCGGGATTGATGCCCGTGCCGAACAACGTCGAATTGCCTTCGCGGCAAGCCGCCTCGAGGCTTTGCAGGTGCTCCGGCTCGTGCGCATGCGGATACGTGAACATGACCGTGGAGATCACGTTCTTCCCGGAGCGCAGCAGACGAATGACGTCTTCGTTGTGCGTATTGAAATGCTCGCCTTCGCGCGGATTGTGAATCACGCAATCGGCATCGAGCGCCAGGATTTCCTCGATGTCGCGCGTTGCTTTCACGCCGGTCGGTGCACGGCGCGCAATTTCTCCGGCGTCGCGTCCCTCTTTCTGCGGCGAGTACGTGTACAGGCCGACGAGCTCGAGATCGGGATGATCGATGATCTGGCGCAGACAAGTCTTACCGATCGCGCCCGTGGCCCACTGAATGACTCGATATGTCACGAATTCCCCCTCTGTCTATGCCGCAGCGCACCGGTGAGGGTTGAAGCTGCGGCTCGAAATGTTTGATACGTCTGCCGTTCCGAGCGCGCTACTTGCGCCGCGAGCGGCCGAGTTGCACGTTCGCGCCGCCATCGACGATGAGCACTTCGCCGGTGATCCACGAGGACGCATCGCTCGCCAAGAACAACGCGGCCTGCGCAATGTCGACCGATTCGCCGAGCCGTCCGAGCGGCATGCGAGAGGCGATCGCCGCCTCGTTGTTCGTCCACGCCGGTGCGGACTGTTCGGTCTTGATGAGACCCGGCGCGATCGCGTTCACACGCACCGTCGGTCCGAGATCGGCGGCGAGCATGCGCGTCAGATGATTGAGCGCCGCTTTGCTCGCGCAATAGGCGCCCATGCCCGGCTGCAAGCTGATGCCGCCGAGCGAGGACATGTTGATGACGACGCCGCCCGCTTGTGCCATCCAACTGCGCCAGACGAGTTGCGTCCACATGAGCGGCGTGCGCACGTTGAGCGCCCACGTCGCGTCGAATTCGGCGAGCGGCATGTCCATGATGTGATGACGCTGAAAGCTGCCGCCGGCGTTGTTGACGAGGATGTCGATCCGGCCGAACCGGCGCATGGTTTCGGCAACGCACTCGCGCGCCTGCGCCTCGTCGCTCGCATCGCCGGCCCAGGCGGCGTTGTCGCTGCCCAAGGCTGCGCGCGTCTCTTCGAGGCTTTGCGGATCGCGACCAGTGATCATGACGCGCGCGCCTGCAGCCACGAAGGTTTCCGCAATGGCGCGGCCGATGCCGCGCGAGCCGCCGGTGATCAACGCAACTTTGGCGTCGAGTCGCATAATTCCCCCAGATTTCGGTGCGCGGCCCGTCGGACGATGCCCGACAGCTCGCGCGAGCTGTGCGCTAGCGCTTCGGCCGATGCACGGCTTCGGGCAGCTTCACGGTGCAGCGAACCAAGCGCCATCCCGAGCCCGAGCCGTACTGTGCGTCGAGCCGCATGATCCAGCGATAGGCGAAGCGCGCGAACAGCACCATTGAGGCGAGCGCGATCAACACCGGCTTCCAGCCGAACATCCACGTCTCGCCGTGAACGAAATACTTGATGGCCGAAAAGCCGCCGTAGAGCCAAGCGTGGATGGCTACCGACAGCACGATCGAAATGCGCAGATAGCGCTCAGGCGTGCCGCTGAACGGCAGGTCGGCGCCCGCGCCCCCGAATGTTGATGCGTCCACACCTGCGCCTGCGCCGACCGGGGTGTCCGAGGATTGCTGCAACATGAACCGGCTCCGGATCAGAAGGGCTTGCTGATGGCGAGGAACACCACGAGGATCCCGAAAATCATCACCGTCGGGCTCGTGAGCAGCAGGAACCACCAGTGCTGGTGAACGGCTTTTTCGTAGGCCAGTGCGCCGGCGCCCGACTCGCGAATCCGGCGCTTGTTGCCGCCGAAATGCGAGAGGTGATAGTCCCAGACCTCGATCGGAATCAGGATGCCGGTGACGATCAGGAGCTTGAGCAGCAACCAGTTGATGCTCGTGTTGAAGCCCGCCGTGATGTAGAGCAGCACGCCGGTCACGAGAATGACCGGAAAGGCGATGTGCTCGTAGGACACGCCGTGATCGAAGCGCTCGAGCGCCCAATTGCGCATTTCGCGAACTTCGGGGTCCTGCGGATTTCGCCGCCAGGCCTTGAATATCGGCACCAGGTAGAACGCGTAGGCCACCGCGGTGCTCCAGATCCACGCCATCACGGCGAGGACGTGGACGAATTTTATGTAGAGATAGTAGGGCGCGAGCGCCGCTTGGATTGTGTTGATCATTCGAGCTGCTCGGTGCGTTGACTGCCCGCCGATCTGGCCGGCCATAATCGCTGCTCGTGCGTTGACGACTTTCTAGCCGCTGGGATTCAGGTTGTCAATCAACTTGACGGCATGTACCTTCTTGGAAAACTCCAGGGGGAAGGCTTACGACGATGCAGGTCGGGTTCTCTTTCAGCCAATTGATCGTGCGGGCGGCGCGCATCGAGCGCGCCGAGGACGCTGTGGTATTCGGCCGTGTGCGCACGAGCTCGTGGCGCGCAACGCTCGAGCGTGTGCAGCGTTTTGCGGGTGCTCTGAAAATGCTCGGGGTAGAAGCCGACGATCGCGTGGCGATGCTCGCGCTCAACAGCGATCTCTATCTGCAGTACTACTTCGCAGTGCCTTGGGCCGGCGGCGTACTGGTACCGATCAACACGCGGCTGGCGCCGGCCGAGGTCGTTCACTGGCTCAACGATTCGGGTGCGCGCGTGTTGCTCGTTGACGAGTCGTTCGTGCCCGTCATCGAGCAGATCAAGAGTCAGCTCGAGAGCGTCGAAAAATTCGTCTACGTGGGCGAGAACGCGACGCCGAGCGGATTCGAGCGGCTCGACGATTTACTGGCTGCCGCCCAACCGGTCGAGGATGCAGGGCGGTCGGGCGACGATCTCGTTGCGTTGTTCTACACCGGCGGCACGACGGGCCAATCGAAGGGCGTGATGCTGACGCACAACGGCGTGATCACGAACACGCTGCAATGGTGCGTGTCGATCGGCGTGTCGGCAGAGGATCATTTGCTGATCGTGGCGCCGATGTTTCACATGGTTGCCGGGCTCAACAGCATTGCGACCGCGATGCTGGCCGCGCGCGTCAGCATCTTGCCGCGCTTCGATCCGGAAGTGGTGCTCGCTCACATTCAAGATTTCCGCGTCACGAAGATTGCTGTCGTGCCGACGATGATTCACGCCCTGCTGCATCATCCGAATGTCGGCCGCTACGACTTGAGCAGTCTGCGCAAGATCAGCTACGGCGGCTCGCCGATGTCGTTGCCGTTGCTCGAGCGGGCGCTGGAGCTATTGCCGCAAGCCCAGTTCTATCAGATCTACGGACAAACCGAGGGCGGGCCGAACATTTCGTGTCTTTCCGCCAAGTATCACGATCCCAAGGCACCGGACGGCGGCAAGATGAAATCTGCCGGCTGCCCGATACCGGGCGTGGAGGTGACGATCCGCGACGAAGACGACAACGAAGTGCCGCCAGGCGTCGTCGGCGAAATTTGCGTGCGGTCGCCTGCTGTATCGCCAGGTTATTGGCGCCGCCCCGAGGAAACCGCCTTTGCATTGCGCAACGGTATCCTCCACACGGGCGATGCCGGTTACATGGACGAGGATGGGTTCATCTACATCGTCGACCGTCTCAAGGACATGATCATCAGCGGCGGCGAGAACGTGTATTCGGCGGAAGTGGAGGCTGTGCTGTACAAGCATCCGGCCGTTGCGGAATGCGTCGTCATCGGCATCCCGCACGACGTGTGGGGCGAGCAGGTTCACGCTATCGTGCGCGTCCACGAAGGCAAGACCGTTACCGAAGAGGAGCTGATTGCGCACTGCCGCAACTTCCTCGCCGGTTTCAAATGCGTACGCAGTGTCACGTTCCGCACCGAGCCGTTCCCGCTCAGCGGCGCGAACAAGATTCTCAAGCGCGAGCTGCGTAAACCGTTCTGGGAAGGGCGGGAGAGGAAGATCTGAGCGCTGGCACTGCGTGCTGGCAAAGGGCGCTGGGCTCTGGCGAGAGATCGAGCGCGCACTGGCGCGCTCTTCCTTCAGTCTTCAGCCTTCAGTCTTCAGTCTTCAGCCTCACAGAGACTTCCACCCCATCCCGAATATTCGGGTTGTACTCCACCGTCGACTCGTGGAACGTGCTGCGATAGCCACCGCTGTTACGCACGTAATCCAAATAATCGGGCACTTCGACCGCTCCGACATTGTCCGCGACGACGATCGACCCGCTGCGCAGCAGTCCGGCCGATTCCAGTCGCTTCAGGTCAGGCAGATATTCGTCTTTCCAGTGATCGAGGAAGACGACGTCGAACGGCTCTCCTAGCGTGTGTAGATGATCCGTCAACGTGCCGGTGCGTACGTCCACGCGCTCGGCGAGGCCGGCGTGCGCGACGATGCCGCGGGCCACGCCCGCGCACCGCGCGCTCTTCTCGATCGAAATGAGTGAACCGCCGACGCGCGCCAGCCATGCGCCGATAAGTGTGGCGGAATAACCGCAATACGCACCGATCTCGAGCACGCGGCGAGCATTCGCGGAGCGCAGTGCCTCTTCGAGGATCGAGCCCTTCGCCGGACCGACATTCATCATCCAGCGTTTGCGGACGGCGAACTCGTCCATTGCACGCAGTACTGCTTGCGGATCCCCGGCGGGCGCGTTGCGCTGTACGTAATCCAATACCGCTAGCTCTTTCGGCTTACGACCGAGCAGCCGGTCGAGCTTTGCTGCGAGCATCACGCGAGTCCTCATCCATGCGATGCGCCGCGATTGATCGGGATGCGAATGAGGTTGCGTGTTCATGACGATCTCGCGATGCGAATCATGCTCGTCGACGCGCCGATACGCGGCGGGACGAGGACGGACGTGTTTTTTCCGACGTGCGGCTCGGATCGACGACTTCGCCCCAATCGCGTTCGAGCAGCGCACGCTTCAACTGTACGAACAATTGTTTCCCCAGGCGCTTTTCCAGTTCGCGTTCGATGGATGCTATGGCGCGCAGCGCCGCGTCGACGATCCCCTTACCGCGGGGGCTGAACCGCACGATCTTGGCGCGAGCGTCGTCGGGATCCGGAACGAGCGTGATCAGTCCTTGCTCCTCCATGTCGGCGAGCACCTGTTGTACTGCCTGTCGGCTGATACCCAAGTTGCGGGCAAGGTCCACGGGGCGGGTGATGCCGTCGGAGACGTTCACCATGATCATGGATTGAGTACGCGAAACGCGCGGCCAGCCGCTGGCGCGCAGATGGTTCTGCAGGCTCTCGTCCATCCAATAGAACGCATGGAGCAAGCCTCGCATCAAGTAATCGAATTGTTTGGCCATTCTTGGGGTTCCTTCCTTGTTCTTCGAGGTTGCAAGGGTGACGGCCGATTATAGCGAGCGAATTGTCATGTAGGTTGCGCAATCGGCGAGCGAATGCCGGACTGTACGATTGACTGCCGCGCAAACGAGGACTAGCGTAATAGTCTAGTTACTTGACAATGTAACCGAGGATGTCCCCGTGAGCACGCCAGAACTGATACGACCGCACGGCATTAATCACGCTGCGTACCGCTGTCGGGACGCGGAGCAGACGCGCTGGTTCTACGAAGACGTGCTGGGGCTGCCGCTCGTCGTCGCGCTCGTGCTCGAGGAAGTGCCGGGCCTCGGCGATCCCATCCCGTACATGCATCTGTTCTTCGAGCTCGGCAACGGAGAGTTCATCGCCTTCTTCGATCAGCCGTGGACCGCGAAGCCCGAGGATTTCAATCGCGCGCACAGCTTCGACCGACACATCGCTTTCGAAGTGAAGGACGAAGAGCAGCTGCTTGCCTGGCAGGCGCGCATCAATGCGAAGGGCGTCTCCTGTTTGGGGCCCGTCGATCACGGCTTCGTGAAGTCCGTATATATGTATGACCCGAACGGGCTGCAGGTCGAGCTCACGTGCCGGACGTCGAAGTTCGACTCGACGATCGAAGAGGAGTCGCGGACGGTGCGCGACAAGCTGGCGGAGTGGACCGAGCGCACGCGTCAGATCAAGAACGAGAAATTCGGCGCCGAAGCCGTTGCGATGAGGTCGAGGCAGAAGAAGTAGCTACCTAGGCTTCAGGCGACAGAACGGGTCCTGGGCGCTGGGCTCTGGGCCCTGGCTAGAGTATCGCGCGCAACGCGGGGCTCTTCCTTCAGCCTTAGCCTTCAGCCTTCAGCCCTCAGCCCTCAGCCCTCAGCCTTCAGTTTTCAGCATTCGGTCTCGCCAACAAAGCGATCGCGGCGACGCTGGCGAGCACCATGCAGGGAATCGTCGCGAGTAGCACAGCCGACGCGCCGCTGCCGGCGCTCATGATCTTGCCGGCCAACAACGGGCCGACGATGGCGCCCAAACGGCCGACGGAGACGGCGGCGCCGAGTCCCGTGGCGCGAATCTCGGTGGGATAGTAGTTCGAGGTGAGCGCATACAGGAGCAGTTGTCCGCCGATCACGAAGAAGCCCGCAACGAAAGCGGCGAGCACGACGTGCGCATAGGAATGGGAGAGCGCCAGCGCGCAGAGCGCGAGCGCCATGCCCGAGTAAGCGAACACGATGACGGCGCGTTTCGATTTGCGGTCCATCAGCATACCGAGCCCCAGACAGCCGATGGCGGCGCCGATGTTCAGCACGACGGACATCGACGAGCCTTGCGCTCTGGAAAAGCCGTTCGCCACCATCAACGACGGCAGCCAATTCAGCAGCAAGTACACGATCAAGAGCGTCAGGAACGACGCCAGCCAGATCAGGACCGTCGTCAACGCACGCTTCTCCCCGAACAGTGCAGCCAGCACGTTTACGCTGCGCGAAGTCTGTGTCTCCAGATTGGCGCCCGTCCGCGGCGTCATCGAAGGCAGCATCGCGAGCATCGGCACGACGAACAGCGGACCGAAGCCGCCGACATAGAGCACGGGGCGCCAGCCGTACTCCGCGATCGTTGCCGTGACCAGCGCACCGGCGATCGCTCCGCCCAAGGGAAATCCCCAGTACATGAGACTGATTGCAGTGGAGCGCTTGGCCGGTTCGACGACTTCGCCCGCGATTGCGATCAGTGTCGGTAACGCACCGCCCATGCCGAGCCCGACGAGGAACCGGATCGTCAGCAACCAATTCAAGTTCGGTGCGACCGTCGTAGCGAGCGAGAAAATGCCGAGCAGCACGACGGAAGCGATCAGCACGAACTTTCTTCCCAAGCGGTCCGCAAGCACGCCGCCGACCGAAGCGCCGATCAACAGTCCGAAGAGGCTCGCGCTGAGCGTCATGCCGAGCTGCCAAGGATCGAGGCCGTACTCCGCCGCGAGCGAGGGTGCAATGGCGCCCATCGATTGAGTGTCGACGCCTTCGAGCAAGGCCACGATGAAACACAGTGCGAGGACTGCGCGGCTGGACAGCGTCCGGCCGGACGTAGAGATCGCCGTCGATTGAACGTTCATGTCTTATCCCCCCGTTTCGCGGCTAGCCGCCAGCTAGACCGTGCCAAGCAAGTCTCGGTGTTTCGTGCGGGACGCGTCGCACGAAATCGTCTTTCAGACTTCGTCGCGGCCGCTCAGAAAATCTCTGCCGCAGCGCCGGACGCGACATCGCTGCACGCCGCAACCGGTGCCAGCCAGGCCGTGACGTGCGGAAGCTCGAATTCGAAGAAGTAGCGGCATGCGCGCAGCTTGCCGGCCAGGAATGCGGCCTCGTCGCCGTGCGGCGCCTCGATCGAACTTGCGACGATGGCTTGCTCGAGCCACAGCCATCCGACGACGACGTGCCCGAACGCCCGCAAGAACGGCGTCGAGTTGTCGAGCGCGCGCTGTTGCTGTTCGTTGAGGATGGCGACGGTCGACGCGATTTCCGTCCACGCGCGCAGCAAGCTCGTCGCGTGAGCGGCGAACGGCGCGAGCTCGCTCGCACGATGTGCCGTGCGCTCGATGGCGGCACCCAACAGGGACAGAGCCCGGCCTCGATCGCGAAAGATCTTCCGCCCGAGCAGGTCGCTTGCCTGAATACCGGTCGTGCCTTCGTGGATCGGATTGAGACGGTTGTCGCGATAGAGCTGTTCGACGTCGAAATCGCGCGTATAGCCGTAGCCGCCATGAATCTGAATGGCGATGTCGTTGGCGACGAGACCGTATTCGGAAGGCCAAGTCTTTGCGACCGGCGTGAGCAAGCCGAGCAGCGCGGCGCTGTCGTCGTCGTGACGATCGACGAGCTGCGCGCAATACAGGCACAACGCGAGCGCGCCCTCGGCGTAGCTCTTCTGCGCGAGCAGCATTCTGCGCACATCGGCGTGCTGAATGATGGGCACGGGTGCGCCGTCTCGAACGCCAAGCGGTCGGCCTTGCAAGCGCTCGCGTGCATAGGCAACGGCAAGACGATGACTGCGATAGCCGAGCGCGGCGGCGCCGAGACCCACGCCGATCCGCGCCTCGTTCATCATTTGGAACATTTGACGCAATCCGTGGCCCGGCTCGCCGACGATCCAGCCGATCGCGCCGCTGCGCTCGCCGAAATTGAGCAGACAGTTCGCCGTGCCGCGATAGCCCATCTTGTGATTGAGCCCGGCAACCGCAATGTCGTTGCGCGTGCCGTCCGGCAGGATCTTGGGGACGATGAACAGCGACAAGTTTTCGGTGCCGTTCGGCAGCGCACCGTTCTCGTCGGGAATCTTCGCCAACACGAGATGCACGATGTTCTCGCTTGCATCGTGATCGCCGCCGGAAATCCACATCTTGTTGCCGGTCAACCTATAGCGGGTGCCCAGCTCGTCTTCGCCGTCGTGCTGCGCGCGCGTGCGAATGTCCGCAAGGCTCGAGCCCGCTTGCGGCTCCGAGAGACACATCGTGCCGAACCAACGACCGGCAATCTGCGGTAACGCGAAGCGCTCGATCTGCGCAGGGTTGCCGAACGTGGCGATGAGGCGCGCATTCGCAACGGTCAGCATTGGATAAGCCGCCGTCGCAATGTTCGCGGCCGCGAAGTACGCGAACGAGCTCGCGCAGGCGACGTACGGCAGACCGTGTCCGCCGAGATCTTCCGGAAAGCCGGCGCTGAACAAACCGAGCTCGGCGTATTGGCGGAGCGCCTCCGCTACGGCCGGCAACACACGCACCTGCCCGTTTTCGATGTAGGGCTCTTGAGTATCGGCGCGTCGGTAGTGAGTCAGGAACTGCTCGGTCGCGAGACGTTCCGAGAGATCGAGCAGTCCATCCAACGTGTCGCGAGAAAAATCGCGAAACCGCGGCAACTCGGCGAGCGTCTCCACTCGCAACCAGTCGTAGAGCAGGAACTCGAGATCGCGACGAACGAGCAAGTCGGCATTCACTTCGGAGACTCTCAGACGCGCTTACACGACGATGGCTTCGCTCGTCAGATCTTGCGTTCGCGGCCTTCCCAGTACGGCGCGCGCAGCTTGTATTTCTGCAGCTTGCCGGTGGCCGTGCGCTCGAGTGCGGCGCGGAACTCGACCGACGTCGGGCACTTGTAATGCGCGAGCCCTTCGCGGCAGTACGCAATCAATTCCGCTTCGGTGACCGTCGCGCCTTCGGCCAACACGACGAGCGCCTTGACGGTCTCGCCCCACTTCTCGTGCGGCACGCCGATCACGGCGGCTTCTTTCACCTGAGGATGGCTGAGCAAACGGTCCTCGACTTCGATCGAGCTGACGTTCTCGCCGCCCGTGATGATCACGTCCTTCTTGCGATCGGAGACGTTGAAATAGCCTTCCTCGTCCACGAAGCCGCCGTCGCCCGTGTAGAACCAGCCGTCGCGAATGGCATTGGCCGTGGCTTGCGGGTCCTGCCAGTAACCCTTCATGACGTGATTGCCGCGCGCGAGGATTTCGCCGAACTCGTCGACCTGCATGCGAATGCCGACGACCGGCACGCCCGCGCGACCGAGCTTCTTCGCGCGCTCGCTCGGCGACAGCGCATCCCATTCCTTGCGCCAGCGATTGACGCTGAGCAGGGGCGCGGTTTCGGTGAGACCGTAGATCTGGATGAACTCCCAGCCGAGCTGAGTCTCCACGCGCTCGATGAGGCTGGTCGGCGGCGGCGCACCGGCCACCACGACGCGCGTCGTGCCTCGGCCCGGAATGTCGCCGTCTTTTTCGCGATCCCAACGCGCAGCCGCGTCGAGCACGGCGGCGACGACGGCCGGCGCGCAGCACATGAGCGTCACGCCGTGCTCTCGCACGCGGCGCAGAATTTCCATGCCGTCGACCTTGCGCAGGACGACCGTCGGTACGCCGAGCGCGGCGACGGTGAACGGCATGCTCCAACCGTCGCAATGAAACATCGGCACGACGCTGAGATAGACGTCGCGCTCGGTCACGCCCAGATGCCAACCCGTCACGACGGAGTCGGTCCATCGGGAGCGATGCGTTTGCTCGACGCCTTTGGGTTTCGAAGTCGTGCCCGACGTGTAGTTGATCGTGACCGTATCGTTCTCCTGCGGTTCGTGCGGGCTCGGCTCGCCCGAGTGCCCGAACCATGCTTCGTCGAACTCCGGTCCCATCGTCATGAACCGCGGACCCTTGATCGTGCGCAAATCGTCGGCGAGATCGGGGTCGACGATCAGCAATTCGCTGTTCGAGTGCTCGACGATGTAGGCGACTTCGTCGCGTTTCAGCCGCCAGTTGATCGGCACGAGCACGCGGCCGTTGCAGCAGACGCCGTAGTGAAGCAGCTGAAAACGCGCGGCATTCGGGCTGACGACTGCGATACGCGCACCCTTGGCCAATCCCATGCGATCCATCGCCACGCCCATCTGCCGCCGCAGGTCGGCAACCTGTCGCCACGTCAGATTCGGCAGCGGCGGTGCAGGCTGGTTGGGCTCATCGATGATCGCGACTCGATCCGGATAGACGGCGGCAGAGCGGTCGACGAGATCGTTGATGGTCAATGGCACGAACATGTTGAGTGTCTCCGTTTGGGCGGCGATCGGCCGCGTGCTCACTGAGTGCCGTATTTAACTAGCTTGCCGGGCAATAGTACATAGAAAAATTGGACAGACGTGTACATTATTTATGATGATTGCCACATCGTGACGTGTTTTTCGCGCGTCGGATGTACAATGTCGCTGCGGGATCGGCGAGGAAGCGTCGACCAATAATGACGGATCGAATCGGCCCGCCCACCGACGTCTCTTTGCAAGAGCTCGAACAGCCAGAAGGTTTTCGGCCACAAATGACACGTGCAGCGCAGAAGACCGGCCGCGCGAAGTCCGCAGTTGCTCGTCAAAGCGAGACTCGACAGCCGGCAGTAGGCAAGCCCGTCCGCAAGAAGCGCGTTCGCCGCGAGCAACAGCGCGCGGTCGAGACCAAGTTGGCCATCGTCGAAGCGGCGCTGCGCGAATTCGCCGAGAAAGGTTTCGAAGGCGCGAGCACGCGCGAGATCGCCCTGCGTGCGAACGTCAATCATCGGTTGATCGGCCACCACTTCGGCAGCAAGGACAATCTCTGGAAGGCGACGGCCAAGCACGTGTTCGGGATGTACACGGAGCGGCTGCACAAGCGTCTCGAAGGCTTGGACGGCGTGGACGAACCGGTGCTCGTGCGGCTGATGCTGCGCGAGTTCATTCTGTTCAGCGCGAAAGTGCCGCAATTGCACCGCTTCATGGTGCAAGCGAACGAAGGGGACCGCGAGCGTCTCGATTGGCTGATTACCAACTATCTCGCGCCCGGCATCGGCTTGGAGCTCGATTTACTCGGCAAGGCGCAGAAGGCCGGCTTGCTGAGAAGCGGCGATCTCGTTCATCTGCGCTATCTCTTCATCGGCGCGGCGACGTCGGTCTTCACGCTCGCCGCCGAATTTCAGGACATCACCAAGCAGAATCCTTTCGACGAGGAATTCCTGAGCAAGCACGTCGACATGGTGCTGTCCCTGTTCTTGACCAACGGTCAGTCGTAAGGCTCGCCGATCCGCCGCAAACGCTCGCTTGCGGCGGATCGTACGATCGCGGCGTCAGGCGCCCGGCAGCTCTTCGGTCAACAGCTGATTACGCTTCATCCAATCGATGCACAGATCGATCGCCTGGGACAGCTGTTCGCGCTGGCCGAAGTAGTAGTGATTCGCGCCGCTGATGACGTGACGCTCCTTCGGACCGCCGAGGCTGCGGTAGATCGCATCGGTGTGCGACGGCGGGCAAGCGTCGTCCGCGCCGTTGCCGACGACCAACGCCGGAATCGTCACCTGCGGGCCTTGGCGTTCGGTATTCGCATTCGATTCGTCGATGCTCCATTGCGAGAGCCAACTACGCAGCGTGCAGAAGCGTCCGAGGCCGATCGGGCCGTTGTTCACGACTGCAGGATCGCCCATGTAACAGCGGCCTGGCACGCGCTCGTTCGGATCCACGGACGGATCGAGCCAGCGCGGATCGGCCATCGTGCCGTGCGTGATGAAACAGCGTTCGACATCCGGGCCGCCGCGGCGCTCGAGGTCGGCCAGCGTTTCCCGCACCCACGCCGTGATTCGGCGATTGCGTGCGATCTGCGCGGCGCGATACGCCTCGACGAAATCGGCGCTGTACGGCGGCTTCGGTCCGCCGTTCTTCGCATAGAGATCGAACGCCGGATCGCGATCGGTCGGGTCGAGCTCGTTGCGAATCGAGGCGTCCATCGATTCCGTCATGATGCGCGCGCGCGAGCTGTGCGCTGCCAGCTGCATGAGACCGTCGGCGGGCGACAGGTTGGAGAAGTCGACCGGATCGCCGGCGGGCGTGGCCGTCACGGTCGGTTTCTCCGCCTGCGCTTGGTAGTACACGGCGAGCGAGCCGCCGCCGCTCCATCCGGCGAGCACGACGCGCTCGTAGCCGAGCTTCTCGCGCGCATAGCGGACGTAGTGTCCGAGATCGATGACGACCTTCTCCATGATCAGCGCCGTGTCGTTGTGCGGATAGCGGCTGCCGCCGCACAACACGGGAATGCCGCGGCGGGCGAGCTCGCGCGGCATCGGCAGCGTGTCGATCGTCGCGGTCGGATGCATGAACACGAGCACGGTCTTCTTGATCGCATCCGGACGGCGCATGTGTCTGCCTTCGAGCAGCACGGCGCCTTCGCCGCCGCCGTAGGTTTCCTTGAAGCGAGCCGTTTCGGTGAACTTGATCAGAAACGGCGTGTTCTCGAACTCGATTCTGTTGCGGTTCATGTGAGCTTCCCGGTGGTTAACCTGTGATGTCCTTGCCGAAAATGTTGCGGGCGATCACGAGCTTCTGAATTTCGTTGGTGCCCTCGTAGATCTCGGCGATCTTGCAGTCGCGGTAGATCTCTTCCACGCGGTAGTGCGAAGCGTCCGCAGCCAGCTCGCGCATGAAGCCGTAGCCGCCGAAGATCTGTACGGCCTCGCGCGCGAATTCTCCGGCGAGGTTGGTGCCGTACCACTTGGCCATCGCTGCCTCCGGCTCGGGGAATGCGTGGCCGTCGTCGAGGCGCAGCGCCGCCTTGAGATACAAGTTGCGTGCGTTCTCGATCTCGGTGGCGCGCTCCGCCAATTTGAATTGCCAGTGCTGGAACTGCGCGAGCGACTTGCCGAACGCGCGGCGTGTCTTGAGACGTTCGACGGAGTGATCGAACAGCGCCTGCGCCATGCCCACGCCGCTCGCAGCGATGCCGATTCGACCGTACGTGAGCGTTTGCAGCGCAATCTTCAGACCCTGGCCCGGGGCGCCGACCACGTTCTGCTCGGGAACTTTGACGTCCGTGAAGTAGATGTCGGCGGTGAGTTGCCCGTGATTGCCGAGCTTCTTGTCCGGCGGGCCGACGCGAACGCCGGGCGCATCGAGATCGACGACGAGCTCGGTCATGCGCTCGCCGTCGACGCACAGGAGCACGACGAAATCGGCGACCGGCGAATTCGTGATGAACCGCTTGCGACCGTTGACGATGTAGCCGTCCGCGGTGCGCGTCGCGACGGTCCGCATCGCACCGACGCTCAGATCGGTGCTGGCGTCGGGCTCGGTCGTGGCAAAGCTACCGATCTTCTCGCCGCGGATGAGCGGCTTGAGGTAGCGCTCCTTTATATAAGAAGAGCCCTGACGAAGCGCATTGCCCGCCAGGATGCAGTGCACGTCGACGATAGCTGCGACCGAGTTCGAGTGATACGCCAGCTCTTCGATCATGGTCGCCGTCGCCGCGGCGGGATATTTCAGGCCGCGGCCGCCGACGTCGGCGGCAAACGGAATGGCGAACAGTCCTGCCCCGGCCATCTTCGCCATGAGCTCGCGCGGAAACGCCTCGACCGACTCTTCGGTGTGACCGATGGAATGCGCGGCGGGCGCGACGAACTCGTCGGCGAAGCGGCGCACTTCTGCGCGCACGGCCCGAACTTCTTCGGGCGTACCGAAGTCGTGATACAGGCTGTCTTGATAGCGAAGAGGTTGGGTCGGTCGGTAACTCATGGTCCTACCTCGCGGCTGAGCCGCTCGCGCGGTTCGCTTCGCTCAAGATGAAGCCCGCATCGGGCGCAATGGGTTCGAGATTCAGCGCGCGCAGCAACGAGCGCGTCGTACAAACCGCTGCGGAAGTGACCGGCATGCCGAGCTTCTGCTCGAGCAGCGGAATGGCGGGCAGCGACGGCATCTGCACGCAGGCCGAAATGACGACGAGATCCGCGCCGCGCGTGCTCAAGCGCTCGACGTCGTTGAGCAGAGCGAGCGGATCGCGGCGGCCGACGGCGAGATTGTCCGGGATCGACAGCGACACCGAATCGACGACGCGAATGCCTTGGTCGGAGATGTAGTCGACGACCAGCGCCGTCAGCTCCGGCATATACGGCGTGAGCAGTGCAATCGAGCCGACACCAGCCAGCTTGAGCTCGTCGACGAGCGCGCCGGCGGAGGTCACGACCGGTGCGGCGTGGCCTTCGTCCTGCATGCGCTGAAGTAGAGCCGCCTGACTCGTGAGGTGATAGCCGCGGCCCATGCTCATGATCGCCACGAGGCAGGCATAGCCGACGACGTCGACGGCGGCATCGGCGAGCTCGGCGGCGCAACGCAAGCTGTCGCGATCCATCGCTTCGAGCTCTGCCTTCGTCACTTTCTTCATCCGCATCCGGCTCGAATGGAACGTGAACGTTTCGTTCGGACGGATGCGTTCGCGGTTGCGGAGAATCGCGGGGATCTCCGTTTCCATCGTGGTGTTCGAGCTCGGGACGATCTGACCGATGCGCATGAGGATTCCTGTATGGGAGCGAAAAGGCGCGCGGGCTCGTTTGCCCGCGCACGAAGTCATTGCTGACGCGAGAGCACGTGCGCGACGCAGACGGAGCCGATGCCGACCATGTGGGCGAGCCCCAGCTGTGCGTTCGGCTGTTGGCGATTGCCTGCTTCGCCGCGCAGCTGCCGCGCGATCTCGCAGATTTGTCCGACGCCCGTCGGACCGATCGGATGACCCATGCCGAGCAAACCGCCGGAAGGGTTGACGGCCCAGCGTCCGCCGATATCGAAACTACCTTGCGCGAGCAGCGCGGCGGCTTCGCCCGGGCCGCACAGGCCGAGCGCTTCGACGTACAAGAGCTCTTCGATGGAGAAGGCGTCGTGGAACTCAACGACATCGAGTTGTTGCGGCTCGATGTCCGCCTGTTCGCAGGCCATCGCCAAGGTTTCGCGCGTGAGCTCGGTGTCCGGATCGCAGCCCGGCTCGTACACGCGTTCCGAGCGCGACACGGATGCGAGCACGCGAATCGCTCGCGAACGATCGATGCCGTATTCGCGAATCGCGGCTTCCGACGCGACGATGACCGCCGCTGCGCCTTCACCGACGGGACAGCATTGCAGCCGCGTCAACGCGCCGGCGATGCGCGGACCGGCCAACACCTCATCGAGCGAATACGCTTTCGTGCGCTGCGCGTAGGGATTGCGCGACGCATTGCGGAAATTCTTCACCGCAACCGCCGCGACCTGCTCGGCCGTGACTCCGTAACGATGCATGTATTCGTGCGCGAGCAGCGCGAAGTGCGTGAACGGCGCGACGTAGCCGCTTACGAGATCGGGTACGCCGGCACGTTCGTGCGCCAATTGAATCCTGCCCGGCTTGTCGATACCGACTGCGAGCGACACGTCGCATAGACCGCTTGCGACTTCCAGACACGCCTGACGAAACGCGGTCGATCCGGAAGCCGACGCATTCTCGATTTGCGCGATAGGAAGTCCCGATCCGCCGAGGTGACGCAGCATCACGCGGCTCGGCGCCATGCCGAGCAATGCCGTACCGGTGTAGGCCGATTCGACCGCCGAGAATGCAATGCTGGCATCGCGCAGCGCCTCGCGGATCGCCGTGAGCCCCAACTGCACGTACGGCGTCTCGCTGGCCGCTTGATATTTGTGAAGGCCGATGCCCACGACATACACCGGCCGCAATTCGCGTAGCTCTTTGCGCATCAGGAGGCTTCCACCGGCGCGAACCGCAGCTCGGTCTGCGCGCCGTTTTCGGTCGAGAACGAGACGAGCACGGCCTGCACCTCATCGCCGATGCGCAGCGACTCGTCAGTGGGAGTCGTCAACAGGGCACGAACGACCGGGCCGTCTGCAAGCTCGATCGACGCCACCGTGAACGGTGCGGGCATGTCCTTGCGCGGCGGGACGAACGTCGTCGCGACTGCGCGCAATCGTCCGCGGCCGGTAAGTGCTTGATCCGTCAACAGGTCGGCGGTCGCGCCGCACTTCTCGCAGCCGTACGGATTCGGCGGAAACGCCAGAGCGCCGCACGCGCCGCATCGCTGACCGCGCAGCGAAGGGGGCGTTGCGCCGGCGAGAAACAGCTCGCTCGTATTCGATGTCATTAGTTGCCGCTGTCGTCAAAGAAAAATGTGTTGACATGGCGAATATAAGATTGCCAAAGTACACGGTCAAGGAAGTCGAGGAACTCACAACGTGTCAGAAAACGAAAAAACAATTCGCGTCGAACGGGAGGGCGGCATCGCGACCGTGGTGCTCGATCGCCCGCAGCGAGCGAACACGATCAATCTGCAGCTCACCGTCGAGCTCAACGACGCGCTCGACGAGCTGGACCGCGATTCGAACGTGCATTGCATCTTCGTGACGGGCGCCGGCGACCGGCATTTCTGCGGCGGCGCGGATCTGCGCGAGATCGATCGTTTGATCTCGCCCGACGGCGTCGTCGGCGATCGCCGCCGCGATTTCATTTGTCACATCGAAGAGGTCTCGAAGCCGGTGATCGCGGTGATCAACGGCGCGGCGATGGGCGGCGGCTGCGAGATCGCGCTTGCGTGCGACTTCCGCGTGATGGCGGACGACGTGCAGATTGGCTTGCCGGAAGTGCGTTTCGGGGCGCTGCCCGCCGGCGGCGGCACGCAGCGATTGCCGCGCCTCGTCGGTCTCGCCAAAGCGCGCGAGCTGATTCTCACCGGCAAACATCTGTCCGCTGCGGAAGCGCTGGCGATCGGGCTCGTCGATCGCATCGCGCCGCGTGCGCAGTTGATCGCGAAGGCGCGCGAGCTCGCCGATCAATTCAAAGACAAAGCACCTTATGCGATCGCAACCGCCAAGCGCCTGCTCAATCAGGCGTTGGAGGTTCCGTTGGCGCAAGGCCTCGAGCTCGAGCGGCGCATGGTGCGCGACATGGGCACGCCGCAGGAGCGCGAAGAGTTCCGCAAGCGCTCCATGCGGGCAAACCCTACCTACGAAAGCATCTTTTCTCCTAACCAGTCATCGACGAAGGCAGGCGCATCGCGCTGAACGAACGACGTGAGCACGAACATCTTGAACTTGCAGGGGCGCGTAGGTCTCATCACCGGTGCGGGTCAAGGCATCGGACGTCAGATCGCATTGCATTTCGCGCTGAATGGCGCGGGGGGAATCGTATTGAATGACGTCAATGCCGATCGCGCAGAGGCGGTCGCAAAAGAAGTACGCGCGCTCGGTTGTCGCGCGGTCGCGATTGCAGCGGATGTCACCGATCGTGCGGCCGTGAACGACATGGTTCGGCGCGGCGCGCAAGAGCTCGGGCCGATCGACATTCTGGTGAACAACGCCGGCAACATGGGCGCGGCACCGGAAAAAGTCGAGCGCGCGCCGTTCTGGGAAGCATCGACGGAAACCTGGAACGCATTTCTCGGCGTCAATCTCTACGGCGTCATCAACTGCACGAGCGCCGTACTTCCCGGAATGATCGAGCGCAAGCGGGGGCGCTTGATCACCATCGTGTCAGACGCCGGGCGCATCGGCGAGCCTGGGCTCGAGATCTACTCGGCTGCGAAAGCAGGTGCCGCCGGATTCATGCGCGCGGTGGCGCGCGCAATGGGCCGCTTCATGATCACGGCTAACAGCGTGTCGATCGCCACGACGCGCACCCCTGGCGTGGCCGATGTCACCGAAGACGCAGAGCGCGCCAAGCGCATGCTGAGTCACTACACCATTCGACGTTTCGGCGAGCCGTCCGACGTCGCCAACATGGTGCTGTTCCTTGCATCGGATGCATCGAGCTGGATCACGGGTCAGACCTATCCCGTGAATGGCGGCTTTTCGTTCGCGATGTAACAGAAATGAGTTCGGTTGTTCCTCGCCGCGAGTGCGAGTGCAAGGGGGATTGAGAACGTGGAGAAGAGCGAGTTCTATCGTCACGCACGCCGCGATGTGACGGGACCGTTCGACGGTGTGGTCGTCGTCGAGGTGACGACGTCGTGGGCCGGGCCCATGGCCGGCTGCATACTCGCGGACTTCGGCGCCCGGGTGATCAAAGTCGAGCACCCGGTGGGCGAGGTCATGCGTCGCATGCCGCTGCAGATTCCCGGCTCGGAGCTGATGATTCAGCACGAGACGGTCAATCGCAACAAACAGAACGTTTCGCTGAATCTGCAGAAGCCCGACGGCAAAGAAATTTTTCTCAAGCTCTGCGCCAAGGCGGACATCGTTCTCGAAAACTTCCGCCCAGGAACCCTCGCCAAATGGGGCGTCGGCTATGCGGACGTCGCCAAGGTGAAGCCGGACATCGTGTACGTCTCGATCAGCGGCTTCGGTCAGTTCGGTCCGCTCTCGGACCGCCCGTGTTACGACCCGATCGCACAGAGCTATTGCGGGTGGACGTCGCTCAACGGCGATCCGAACGGCGGCCCCATGAAGGCGCCGACGTTCCTCGGCGACGATCTCGCAGGTTTGCACGCCGCGCTCGGCGCGATGGCAGCGCTGCGGCATCGCGATCGCACCGGCGAAGGTCAGCACGTCGACATCTCGATGATCGATTGCTTGCTACACACGAGCAACGGTCATTTGACGGCCGGCGCGCTCGGATTGGAGATCCCGAAGACCGGCAACGAATACCTGATGGCGACGCCGGTGAACGAATATCGCTGCACGAACGGACACGTCTTCATCGGCACGCTGCTCGATTCGCACTGGGCCGTGATCGCCAATCTGATGGGGCGGCCCGAGATCGCACATTGGAAGAACGCCGAACGGCGTGCGCGCCGTCCCGAAGTGAATCAGCTCGTCCGCGACTGGTGCGCTCAGCGCACGGTCGAGGAAGTCGTGGAAACGCTTTCCAAGCACGGCATTCCTGCAACGCGCATCAACACCTATCACGATGTCGCGAAGGAAGAGCACGTCGCAGCCCGCGACATGCTGCAAAACGTGAAGCTCACCGACGGCACGGAGGCGCCGCTTACGGGGCCGGCCATCAAGTTCTCGCGCACGCCGACGCGTATCCGGCATCCGGCGCCGCGGATCGGCCAGCACAACGTGGAGATCCTGCAAGAGCTCGGTTACTCGAAGTCCGAAATCGAACGCCTGATCAGCGAGCGGCGAATCTGAGGCGCACAGGCCTGGATCGCGGCGAACCAACCTTTTTTTCCGGGGGAACTATGAACCAGAACAAACTCATCCGCCTCGCCACAACGGCAGGTGCGACTTTGGCGATGTGCTCTGCCGGCGCGGTGTACGGTCAGGACGCCGCATCCTCAGAAGGCGTGAGCCTGCTCGAAGAGATTGTCGTGACGGCGCGCAAGCGCGAAGAGACCATCGACAAGGTGCCGATCTCGATCGCAGTGGTCTCGGGCAATCGACTCGCAGCCGAGGGCGTCGTAACGCTCGACGAGGCGATGCAGTCCATGCCGGGCGTTGCAGTGACGCCGACGCCGGTCGGCGATCTATTGTTCATCCGCGGCGTCGGCTCGGGCGAGAACCAGGGCTTCGAGATGTCCGTGGCGACGTTCATCGACGGCGTGCATTTCGGCCGTGGCCGTTCCTCGCGGCATTCGTTCCTGGACGTCGACCGCATCGAGGTCTTGAAAGGGCCGCAATCGATCATGTTCGGTAAGAACACGATCGGCGGTGCATTCAACATCACGACGCGCAAGCCGACCGACGAGCTCGAAGTCTCGTTGCAGGCGTACGTGGAGCCGGAGTTCGACACGTATCAGACGACCGGCGTTCTTTCCGGACCGCTGAGCGATTCGTTCAAAGGCCGCCTCGTCGTGCGCTCCGACATCACCGACGGCTATGTCGACAACAATTTCACGGGTAAGTCCGAGCCGCAGCGCGACGATTGGGTGGTCCGCGGCGTCGGCGTGTGGAGCCCGACCGAAAATCTCGACATCACGTTGAAGGGCGAATACGGCGAGAACAACTTCAAGGGCGGCCGTTCACAGATCGCGCGGGCGGCAGCGCAGCTGCGTACGCTCGTGCTGGCTATCGATCCGAGCGCCGAATTCGAGCTCGATTACGACAAGTCCGGACCGGGCGTGTCGGCGCCGTTCAATAAGGAATTCGAGAACAGCACGACCTACAACGGCTCGATCGCCATCGATTGGCAGGTCGGCGAGCACACGATAACGAGCCTTTCCAGCTACGTCGGATACGACCTCGACTACGCGTTCGACAGCGACTTCACCCCGCTCGACCTCGTGCACCAGCTCTGGGATCAGAAGTGGAGTACGTGGGCGCAGGAGCTGCGCATCAGCTCGCCGACCGGCCGCACCTTCGAGTACACGGCCGGCGTGTATTACGCCAAGGAAAAGTTCGAGAACGACAAGATCTTCGCCTTCAACTTCTCGCAGACCGGGCTGCCGTTCGGGAGCGCGTACCGCGTGATGTTCTTCGACCAGGACACGGAGACTTGGTCGGCATTCGCGCAAGGCACTTGGAACGTCACCGATCGTCTCGCGCTGATCGCCGGCGTGCGGCACACGGACGACGAGAAGAAGATGAACAAGGATTTCTATTGGGCCGACTTCGGCTCGATGGTGCCGAATCCGGCGCTCACCGTCTTCTCGGGGATCGGCCTCGGCCAGCCGCATCGCTACGACAACATCAAACGCAGCACCGACAACGATTCGTTCGCGTTCACGGTTCAGTACCGCCCGGGCGACACGATGCTCTATGCAACGTACAGCCAAGGCTTCAAAGCCGGCGGCTTCGACGAGGGCAATGCGACGGGCGTGCTCGACGACATCGTCTTCGATGACGAGAAGGCGAAGAGCTACGAGGCTGGCGTCAAGTTCCGCGGCTTGCAGGACCGGTTGCGAGCGAATGTCGCCGTCTTCTACAGCGAGTACGAGAACCTGCAAGTCAGTATGTTCGACGGCATCGCGTCGCTCATCGTCGGCAATGCCGCCGAGTCCACGTCGAAGGGCGTCGAGCTCGATGCTCAGCTGGCTGCGACGGATCGACTGTTGTTGTCGACGTCCGTCACCTATCTCGATGCCACCTACGATTCCTATCGCGCCGGGCCCTGTGCATACGGACAAGGTCAAGTGTGCGACCTCTCGGGCAAGACGTTGCCGTACGCGCCGGAATGGAGCGGTAATTTCAGCGCGCGATGGGAAGACACGTTCGCGAACGGCTGGACGTATGGATTGCGTGCGGAAGCCGTCTACAGCGACATGTTCTACACGGCCGGCGATCTCGATCCGTTCGTCGCGCAACGTGCCTATTGGAAATACGACGCGTCCGCCTCGTTGACCTCGCCCAGCGGCTCTTGGGAGTTCGCCATCATGGGCAAGAACCTCACCGACGAAGTCACCGCGCATTTCGGCGACGACATTCCGCTGTCGAACGTGCTCGGCAACAACTATCAGCAGTACGTCGACCCGCCGCGAACGATCGCATTGCAAGTGCGCTATCAGCTTCGTTAGCACTTCGCGGGCGGTCGACGGCAATTTCCTTGGAGTCAGTATCAATGGCATCGAACTCAGCACAGCAACTCTCGCCCGCGAAGGGTGCCGAGCCGACCACGGGCGCGGAGCTCCTCAAACGTGCGCGCGAGCTCTCGAAGCTTCTCGCCGCGCAGGCGTACGAAGCCGAACGACTGCGCAGGCCGACGGATGAGGTCATCGAGGCGCTGAAGCAGGCCGAGATCTTCCACATGCTCTCGCCGCGGGTGTACGGCGGCCTGGAGCTGGATCTCGACGACTTCTTCGAAATCGGTTTGGCTTTGTGCGAAGGTGACGGTTCGATGGGTTGGGTTGCCAACTTCTACATCGAGCACGTCTGGCTCTTCGCGCAGTTCCCGGAGCCATTTCAGCGCGAGCTGTTCGCCGATAAGGCCTTCGCGCTGGCGCCTGCAATGCTGTCGCCCACCGGCGAGGTGAAGCAGGTGAAGGGCGGCTGGCGTCTGAACGGACGCTGGTCGTGGAGCACGGGCATCATGCACGCCGATTGGGTGATTCCCGCGGCGATCATGACCATGCCCGACGGCAAGCGGGCGCCGATGTTCTTCGCGTTGCCGCGCGAAGAAGTCAAGGTCGAGGACACGTGGTTCGTCGACGGCATGCAGGCGACGGGAAGCAACGACGTGATCATCGAAGATGCTTTCGTTCCGGAAGGACGCATCCTGTCGTTCGCCGATCTGATCACGGGAAATGCGCCGGGTGCAGAGATTCACTCGCACCCGGTCTATCGAACGCCGATGCTGCCCATGCTCGGTCTTTCCGCGGCGCTGCCTGCGCTCGGTCAGGCAAGAGCGTGCCTGCGCATGTTCCGAGAGCGTCTCGAGGAACGGATGCAATCGCGCTTGCCCGGCGGACGACGCGTCGGTCCTGCTGCTCAGATGCGTCTTGCGCGCGCCGAAGTCGAAGTCGATCAGGTGTACTTGCTGCTCAAGAACCTGGTGGCGGAAGTTTGCGAGAAGCGCAATCGCTCGACACGTTTGGATCGTACGCGCTGGGCATTGCACCTCGCGCATGCTGTTCAGCAATGCCGTCACATCATCGGCTACATCTGCGAAGCCGCCGGTGCCACGGCGCACTTCCAGACGCATCCGATGCAGCGTGCGTTGCGCGACGTGAACGTCATCGGCGCCCACATCGTTTTCGATCTCGATGCGCGCCTGGAGCTGCACGGTGCTGCAGTGCTCGGCCAGGAGGTTCCGGGTATTCTGGTCTAAGGCGCCAGAGGCAACACGTGGGGGAGCTCGACATGGCGACAGTGGAGTTCGAGGTTCGTGACTCTGTCGCGATCGTGACGCTCAACCGACCGGAGCGGCTCAATGCATTGGATCCGGAAACGGCTGTCCGGCTCATCGATGCATTCGAGCGGATCCGCGATTCGGATGAGGTGCGTGTTGCCATTTTGACGGGGGCGGGCGAGCGTGCGTTCTGCGCCGGCGGAGACCTGGATGCGACGATTCCGCTGATGACAGGCGCACGCGAACCTTCCACCGAATGGGAGCGTCGTTGGCTCGAAGTGCGCGGCTCAGGCGGTCCGTTCAAGACGGATGTCGGCAAGCCGCTCATCAGCGCGGTGAACGGACATGCGATTGCGGGCGGCATGGAGCTCGTCATGAACAGCGACATCCGCATTTCCGTGCCCCACGCCAAGTTCGGCATCCCTGAAGTGAAAGTGGGTTTGTTTCCTGGAGGCGGATCCACGGTACGCCTGCCGAAGCAAATTCCCTATGCGCGCGCAATGGAGCTGCTGCTCACCGGAGGGCTCATCACGGCGGAGCAGGCGCTCGAATACGGATTCTTGAATTACATCGTGCCGCCGGCGTCGCTCATGGAGAAGGCCTGGGAGATCGCGTCGTGCATTGCGGCGAACGGTCCGCTCGCCGTGCGTGCAGTGCGCGACTCGGTACGCGCCTGCGACGGACTTCCGGAAGCGGAGGCACTGAGAATCGAAGCGGAATTCTCGGCCAAAGTGCATCGCACGGAAGACGCGGTCGAAGGACCGCGCGCGTTCCTGGAGAAACGCCCGCCCGTGTACCGCGGGCGATGAGCGGTGGCATGCGGAGAATGATCAAGTGAGCAACAAAGTCCAAGGTCTGCATCATCTCGCGATTGCGACCAGCAACATCAAGGCGCAGATCGAGTTCTTCACCGACAAGCTCGGCATGGAGCTCGTCGCGCTGTACTGGATGCACGGCGCCAAGGACACGTGGCACGGCTTTCTACGGTTGAACGACGAGAGCTCGGTGGCTTTCGTCCAGCATCCTTCGATCGCGAACATCCCGCCGCAATTCGGCGTCACGCATGCGGGGCATCCCACTGCGGTGTGTGCAGGCGGGGCGATGCAGCACGTCGCGCTCAAGGTGAAGAATCCGCAGGAGCTGCTGGCGATGCGCGACCGTTTGCGTTCCAAAGGCGTGCCGGTGATCGGTCCCGTCGATCATGGCTTCTGCCAATCCATCTATTTCGCAGGGCCCGAGGGGTTGACGCTCGAGCTTGCTTGCTCGGACGGTCCGATCGATGCGGAGTCGTGGATCGATCCCGATGTCGTGGCGCGCGCCGGCATCACGCCCGAGGAGCTCGAACGCTACAAGCATCCGCCTGCGTTCGAAGATCAAGGCGGCGCAGTGCCTCAGCCTGGTCGGGATGCGCCCGGTCCGCATCTCACCAACTATCCGAAGGGCGTCTACGAGAAATTGATCGCGCTCTCCGATCAAGCGATCTGGGATGCGAGCGAGAGCAAACCGCCGGTGAGCAAGAAATCATGAGCGCACGCCAAGGCCCGTTGCAGGGCATTCGCGTCATCGAGTTGGCCGGACTCGGGCCTGCGCCGTTCGGTGCGATGCTGCTCGCCGACATGGGCGCGGAAGTCGTCCGTATCGATCGCACGAGCGGCGGCGTCGGCATCGGATTGCAAACGCCGTACGACATTCTCGGTCGCGGAAGAAAGTTCGTGCGCGCGGATCTCAAGCATCCGCGCGGCAAAGAAGTCGTGCTGCGTCTCGTCGAGCAAGCCGACGCATTGATCGAAGGTTTCCGGCCGGGTGTGCTCGAGCGGCTCGGGCTCGGTCCCGATGTGCTGCATGCGCGCAATCCCCGTCTCGTGATCGGTCGCATGACGGGCTGGGGCCAGGACGGACCGCTCGCGCAACGCGCAGGACACGACATCAATTACATCGCGCTTGCGGGTGCATTGTTCAGCATCGGACAGAAGAACGGCCCGCCCGTCGTGCCTCTGAATCTCATCGGCGATTTCGGCGGCGGCGGAATGCTGCTCGCATTCGGCATCGTGTGCGCATTGCTGGAAGCGCGCGTCTCGGGCCGCGGCCAGGTCGTCGATGCGGCGATGGTCGACGGTGCGGCTTTGCTCACGGCGGGCGTGCACGCGATGTTGGCGCAAGGCGTGTTTCGCGAGAAACGCGGCGAGTCGATCTTGAACGGCGGTGCCCCGTTCTACGGCGTCTACGAATGTGCGGACGGAGAGTACGTGACGATCGGCTCGCTCGAACCGCAGTTCTACGATGAGCTCGTCGCACGGCTGGGGCTCGATGCGGCGCTGTTCGCCGATCGGCATCCGCGTCACTGGGACGCGCAGCGCAATGCGCTTGCCGCCGTGTTCAAGACACGGACGCGCAACGAATGGTGTGAGCTGTTGCAAGACACCGATATTTGTTTCGCGCCGGTGCTGCGAATGACCGAAGCACCGAACCATCCGCACAACCGGGCGCGCGGCGTGTTCACGGAAATCAACGGTCTCGTACAACCGGCGCCCGCACCGCGCTTCAGTCGTACGCAACCGGTTGCCAACGAAGCGGCGGTGCCTCCCGGTACGCACACCGACGAAGTGTTGGCGGGCTGGGGGTTCGCGCCGAACGAGATCGCGGAGTTGCATCGCGAAGGCGCTATCGCGGGGCCGAACTGACATGAATCAGCGTTCATTATCCGCGCATGTGCCCGACCGCATGCATGCTCCATCGATCTCCGGCCCCGGCCGAAAGACGCAAGACATTGCACTGCAGAGGACGGAGATGGATCAGCGCGAGCTCAGGCGGGTGTTCGGCCTGTTTGCAACGGGCGTGACGGTCGTGACTGCGACCGACGGGAACGGTCGACCGGTGGGCGTGACCGCAAACTCCATGGCGTCGGTATCGCTTCAGCCGCCGCTGCTGCTTTGGTGTCTGGCGAACAAGAGCGGCAGTCTCGGCGCGTTCCAGAACGAAGCTCGTTTCGCGGTGCACATCCTGGCCGAAGATCAGATCGACGTCGCGTTGCACTTCGCGCGCTCCGGCATCGAGAAGTTCCCGGCATTCAAGCCCCCGGTCGATGACGAGCCTCCGGTCGTGGAGGGTGCAGTGGCGCGTATCGTGTGTCGTGTCGCGGCGCTTCATGCAGCCGGCGATCACACGATCGTCGTCGGGCAAGTGGACCAGGTCCAAACCCGGAATGCGCAGCCGCTGCTGTTCCATTCGAGCCGTTTCGGCCGCTTCGTCCCGCAGGACGAACCGTGGAGCCTGCTCATCGACATGTGGTCTTAGCTCCACGAGCCGCAGCTTCGCTCGTCGCCGCCTGGTGACGAACCGCTAGTTCTTCCTTTTCGCGCATTCCTGCGCAGCATTCGCGCTTCCCCCCATCGCCGGCACCGGTCGCCTGCATCCGCGCGGATCGACGGCTGCTGCTCGACGATCGCCTGGTGAGGGCGCCGCAGCAGCGCACCATAAATATAAATATGAATGACTTTCGGCAGGTCATCCGCAGCTCGTGACCGTAGCCCGTCGGCCGCGGCCGTAGCTCTCTACCTTCAGCCTTCGATCTTCAGCCTGAATTTAGTCGGCTCGCTCGTGCTAGCTTCGTCCTTGAAGTGCCCACGTCACTTCCAAGGGAGCAATCGTCATGTCCAAGAAGGTCTTCATTAGCCTGCCGGTCGCCGACTTTGCCAAGTCAATAGCCTTCTACGAGGCGCTGGGTTTCAAGCGCAACCCGGATTTCAGCGACGATACGGCGGCAGCCATGGTTTGGGGCGAGACGATCTATTTCATGCTGCTCTCGCACCAGAAGTGGCGCGAGTTCACGACCCGACCCATTCCGCCGACGGCATCGAGCGAGGTCGCCATCAATCTGTCGTGCGAGAGCAAGGAAGAGGTCGATGCGATGGTCGCGGCGGCGGTTGCACACGGCGGAACCGCAGATGTCAATCCCGTGCAGGATCTGGGCTTCATGTACGGCCGCGACCTGTTGGATCTGGACGGACACATTCTGGGGCCGATGTGGATGGATCCTGCCGCGATTCCGGCCGAGTCGTAACGGTTTCACACCGCCGCCCGCGCGGTCCGGCGGCCGGAAATGACAGAAACGGCGGGTTTCTGCCGATGAGTTGCGGCGTGCGCGCAACGGTTTTCCCAAGGCCGCCCCAAAACTGTTGACGTTTTTGTACATCATCTCTACTCTCATTTAATCACCTGTTCTAAGTAGATGTATAAAACAGCTGGGGGAGCTATGAGAGTTCGATCTCTGCGGGCGGCCGTCGGATTGACGGTCGGGTTGTCCATGTCCGTGGGCGCACAGACGCCGTCTGGAACGCTCGAAGAAGTCATCACCACCGCACGGCGTACGGCCGAGAATCTGCAGGAGACGCCGGTCTCGGTGACGGCGGTGAGCGGCGAGCTGTTGCGCGAGATCGGCGCGGTCGACTTGCGAAACATCACGAACGTCGCACCGAACATGGAATTCTCGTACGCGGGCAACGGCAGCGGCGGCGGCAACTTCGCGCAAGTCTTCATTCGCGGTGTCGGCCAGCCCGACTTCATCATCACCAAAGACCCCGGCGTCGGCATCTACGTCGACGGCGTGTACTTGGCGCGCGCACCGGGCTCCGTGCTCGAGCTGCTCGACATCGAGCGCATCGAAGTGTTGCGCGGTCCACAGGGTACGTTGTTCGGCAAGAACACGATCGGCGGTGCGGTCGTCGTCACGACGAAGCGGCCGACCGACGAGCTGAGCGGCGTTGCCCAACTCACGCTGGGCAGCTACGACCGCCAGGACATCAGCGGATCGTTGAACGTGCCGCTCGTGCCCGGGACGCTAGCGCTGCGCGTGTCGGCGATGTCGCGCGAGCAGGACGGCTATTACAAGAAGCTGTACACCCACGAGGATCCGTCGCAATTCGGACGCAATTCGGCAAACGCAGGCAACAACACGAATCGCCGCAGCGGTCGTGCGACTTTGTTGTGGACGCCCACCGAGCGTTTCGAAGCGGCGCTCTCGGCCGACGTTACGCGCGAGCGGCAAAACGCCGTCGAGTATCAAATGGTCGGCATGCCCGGAAATCCGAGCCCGAACATTGCGGCGTACAACGAGTTCTACGCGATTCCCAATGGGCTTCCGACCTACGGGCCGCAATGGATTACGCGCGAGCCGTGGACCACGTATGCGACCTGGCCCGGCTTCAACAATTCCGATATTTGGGGTGCATCGCTCAATCTGACGTGGACGTTCGATGCATTCCAAATGAAGTCGATCACCGGCTATCGCGATCTCACGGTCGAGACGCGCGGCGACGGCGATGCGACACCGGCGGAAATCGTTTCCACGGGCGGCGTCGATATCAAGCAGCACCAGTTCAGCGAGGAAATCCAATTCCTCGGCAGTGCATTCAACGATCGATTGGACTGGGTGGCGGGTCTTTGGTACTTCGACGAAACCGCGCGCGACGTGCAGCGCTCGCGCCAGCAAGCGGGCCTGTTCGAAGCGCTCGAGGCTGCGCCGCTGAACTCGCTGACGCCGCCGGTGGCGATTCCGGGGTGTCCGGCGCCTTGCTTGCTGGGCGGTGCCGGCAATCCGAACAATGCGCGTTTGGACAACTCGCGTACCGGCGCCCGCTTGATGCAGAACAAGAGCTATGCGGTATTCCTCCACGGAACGTTTGCGTTCACCGATCGATTCAGCATGACGGCCGGTGCGCGCTTCAGCCGCGAAGAGAAGGAGTTCGACTACTACGAAGTGCGTCCGCTGCGGAACATCGTCAGCTTCGATACCTACAACTTGACGCCGATCCCGACCGACAAGTGGGACATCTTCACTCCGAAGCTCGGCTTCGAGTTCAAGCCGACCGACGATGTGATGCTGTACATCCAAGGTTCGACCGGCTTCAAGGCCGGCGGCTACAACGGCCGGCCTTCGAACGTCACGGCTCTGCAGTCGTTCGACGAGGAAGAGCTCGAAACGATCGAAGCCGGTATGAAGAGCGAATGGTTCGGCAACACGCTGCGCGCCAATGCCGCAGTGTTCTACACCGAGTACACCGACATTCAGATCACCCGCTTGTCGGTGGAGTTGGGTGGCGTGCGTCTCGAGGAGAACGCCGGTAGCGGCAAGTCGAAGGGCTTCGAACTCGAACTCACGTATGTGCCGATTCCGGAGCTGCGTCTGGGTGCGGCGATGGGCTATCAGGAGTTCGAATTCACGGAACTGCGTTCGGGTGTGCAGCTCGCCTGCGGCATGAACTGCGTGTTGCCGTTTGCGCCGGAGCTCACCGCGAACTTCTCGGCTGCCTACACGCTGTCGCTCGGCAGCAATTGGGATCTGGACATGCGCGTCGATTACAAGTACAGCGACAAGTACTACATCGATGCAGACAACACGGAAGCTGTCGCGCAGAAGCCCTACGACCTGATCGATGCTCGCCTTGCGCTCAAACCGAAGAGCGGCGACTGGGAGCTGTTCGTGAGCGGTTCGAACCTCACCAATGAGGCGGTCGTGGCCAACGGTGTGCATTCGGCGCCCAACAACAGCCAGATCGTCACGTACAAGCCGCCGCGTCAATGGGCCGCGGGTCTGCGCGTGCAGTTCTGATGGCGGTGAAGGGCTGCGGGCTCTCCGTTGTGCAACGGGGAGTCCGCGGCTCTCGACTTAGGCGATAGGTGACAGGCAACAGTTGGCGCGCGAAAGCGCGTCCTACCTTCAGCCTTCAGTCTTCAGCCTGAAGATCAACCACACATCGCCATGATGCCGGCGGTGCAGAACTCGGCGACTTCGTCGATGAGCTTTTCCGGATCGTCGGGCCACGCAGGCTTGCCTGCGAGCGCTGCGTACACCGTGTCGACCGGCGCCAGGAGCATCAAGTCCACGGTGAACGTGAAAGCCTTGTGCAGTCGCTCCTGCGATGCGGTGGGCAGCGTCTCGGCAAGCGCCCGTACGAACGCTTCGCGCAGGGTGTTGATCTCTTTGGGGATCTGAATCTCTCGCGGATAGTGAGTCTCGGACGTCGCTCGAGCCACGATGCGGATGTAGTGCGCTGCGGTCGGGTCGGCACACAGACGCAGATGCGGGGCAATGTAGGCGTGCACGATGGCCTTGATTCGCCGCGCACCGCGCAGCTTCGGATTGATGCCGAGCAAAGCGTCGTTGCGCTCCTTGCTCAAGCGTTCGCGAAACCCGGAGATGACTTCGAGATACAGTTCCTCCTTGGAGCCGAAGTAGTAATGAACGGAGGCGGGGTTCGCCTGAGCGTCACGGGCCACTTCGCGGAGCGAGGTTGCATTGAAGCCTCGTTCGGCGAAATGCCTTGCGGCTTGAGCCAGGATTCGGTCGCGCGTCGGAACTCGTGTGGGCTTGGGTTTCGCTGCCATGGGGTTCTTTGCCCGGTCTGTACTAAGGGTAAGCCTAGATGAGCGTGCGTCTATTCTCTAGCGGCTGCGGGCACTATTGCTAGGTAATCAAACACCTGTTTTAATCGATCGTATAAGTCAGCTGGCCATGCCCCCTCGCGCCCGACACTCGGGCACCCCCGCCGGCACATCGCATTTCGATCCATGGAAACCAACAATTCACCCACAGCCAAGCCGCTTGCGGGTATCCGCGTCGTCGACCTCACGCGCGCGCTCGCCGGCCCGTATGCAACGATGCTGCTTGCCGGCCTCGGCGCCGAGGTCATCAAGATCGAAGACCCCGTTGGCGGCGATCTCGCCAGGGAGAACAGTCCATACGTCGGACGCGACGGCATCGTGCAACGCAAGCGTTACGACGACGACGTTTCGATCTCGCATTTGACGCGCGGGCGCGGAAAGTACGGGGTTTCCCTGAATCTCAAGTCGCCGCACGCCGCCGAAGTATTTCGCGATCTCGTGTCGATCAGCGACATCGTCATAGAGAATTTTGCGAGCGGCACGGCCGATCGGCTGGGTATTGGTTTCTCGGTCGCCAAAGCTGCCAACCCGCGCATTATCTATTGCTCGCTGAGCGGTTTCGGAGCGGGTGTGTCCGAAGGCAGCAAGGCCATGGACATCATCATTCAAGCGTTGAGCGGGGCCATGTTCGCCAGCGGAGATCCGGACGGTCCGCCCGTGCGATTCGGCGTACCGATTGCCGACATGCTGGCGCCGGTGTTTGCCGTCATCGGCATCCTTGCTGCGCTCCGAAACCGCGATCAGACGGGCGAGGCGCAGCACGTCGATGTGTCCATGCTCGGCGCATTGACTTCCTTTGTTGCGATCGAGAATTGGCGCGCCATGGAACTGGCGGGTATCCCGGCTCGGACAGGACTGACGGTTCCGCGGCTCTCGCCGTTCGGCGTGTTCAAGTGCGCCGACGGCTATGTGGCCATCGTCGCCGTGCACGACGGCTTGTTCGCGACGCTGTGCAAGACGATGGGGCAGCCGCTGACTGAAGATCCGCGCTTCGCCACCCGCGACGCGCGCGTAGCCAATGCTGCCGAGCTCGAACGCATCATCGGCGAGTGGTGCGGAGCGCGTCCGACGAGCGAGGTCGTCGAGCTGCTGACGCGTGCCGGCGTTCCGGTCGCACCCGTCAGACATCCCACCGAGGCGCTTTCGGATCCGCGCGTGCTCGCAAGAGGCGAGGTCAACGACATCGTGCATCCGAAGTATCCGATGGACTTGGGACTGCGCACCGCAGGTATTCCGATCATGTTCTCCGGCGCACGTTGTGCGTTGAGCGAAACGTTGGCTCTACACGTCGGCGAGCACAACGATCTCATCTATCGAGGGTTGTTGGGTTACAGCGCCGAGCGTCTGGCAGCGCTCAAAGAACAAAAAGTGATTTGATGCCGTTCGCACGCTCTGTGTGCGCAAGGGAGTAGGGACAGGGAAAAGGAAAAGGGAAAAGGGAAAAGGGAAAGGGAAAAGAAAAAGATCGACGGCATCTCGATCTCTCCTGCCATTTCATCCGCTGACGACAGATCCACGACTTCGCGGATCGACGCGTAACTCCCTGACGCGTAACTCCCTCGTTCAATCCTCGAGAGCGCTCGGTGGCCCGACGCAGCGCCTTCCATTTCCCATTTCCCATTCCCCTTCCCTATCCCGAGTCCTACTCCCCACCGAATCGCCCGAGCAACACGTACGGGGAATGTAAGGGGTGCAAATAGGGTGGCGGACTACGCTCGCTCGATGATCTACTCAGGCATTCATTGATGCGCTGATCGAAAAATCGGATTCGATATTCCTATTAATCGAATCACTGCGTGCATGCGCATTATCGCACTAAGTGCGTCAATTAACGCGGTTTTGCGTTCAATCGCTCCCGATGCGAACGAATGCTTCGTCGAAAACAACTCATCGCTAAATCCAGGTCGTTCAAACATTTGTGTTCATCGATGCTTGGAGTTCTCGACGATCGAAACGCGCAGCTTCGATTGCCTCACTCTCTGATGTTGCAAGACGCGGGACAGTGCTCGCGAAAAAATCGATATACAGATCAAACGCATTACTCATACTCGGCATGAGTACATCGCTTGATTGCAACTATCGAATCAATCCGAGCGACGTCGTAGCCATCGGCGGACGGCATCTTGGGAACGCGTTGTAACGGCCGGGACGTACGCCGCTGATCTGTTTTGAACCGATGAGGGGGCAGTACACATGATTTTGTCTCATCCGCTACGTAGGGCGGTTTCATCAGCGCTGGGCAGCGGAGCGATCGCGATTTGCATGGCGATGAACGGCGGTTTGGCGCACGCGCAAGATCAGGCGGCGAGCGATGCCAATGAGCAGGCCGATGCCGGGATCTTTACTCTCGAAGAGATTCAGGTGACCGGAAGCCGTATTCGCGGCATCAATCCTGTCGGCTCGCCGGTCATCGGACTCGATCGCGATGCGATTTTGAACACGACGGCGTCCAACGTCGTCGACGCGCTCAAGCAAGTGCCGCAAGTCTTCACCACTGGTTTGACGGATGCGGCCTATCAAACGACGGCCGGCAGCGGCGGCTCCAATCTGACGCGCGGCGCAACGATCAATCTGCGTGGCTTGAACCCCGCCGCAACCTTGACGTTGATCGACGGTCAACGCATCACCATCAGCGGCGTGTCGGCGGCGTTTGTCGATCCGACGAACATTCCGAGCATCGCGCTCGAGCGCATCGAGGTCGTGCCGGACGGCGCATCGGCGATCTACGGTTCCGATGCCATCGCCGGCGTCGTGAACATCATCACGCGCAAGCAGGTCGACGATTTCGAATTGAGCTATCGCTACACGTTTGCGGACGGCTACGACAAGCACCAAGGCGGATTCATCGGCGGGTTGAACTGGGATACCGGTCACCTCGTGTTCGCAGGCGAGGGAACCTTCAACACTACGCTCGAAACGAGCGAGCGCGACTACCTCGTGCAGGATCAGCGAGCGTTCGGCGGCAACGACTATCGCGCCAGAACGTGCAATCCGGGCAACTTGGTCATCGGTGGGGTTTCGTACGCGGTTCCGGCAGGCGGTGCGACATCTCCCGATGACTTCGTTGCGGGCACGAGCAATCTGTGCGACATCGGTTACGCGAACATCTATCCGCGCACGAAGAGGTTCGGCGGACTCATCTACGCCGAGCAGGAAGTCGGCGACAACGTGAAGCTGTCGCTCGAGGGTTTCTACAACCGCCGCGAATTCCTGTCGCATTTCGGCGCGCAAGGCAGCACGCTGACCTCGTTCGTCACGACGACGCTGCCGGCGACGAACGCATTCTTCGTGCGTCCCGCCGGTGCGGATCCGACGGCGCCCGTCACGGTCGAGTTCTCCTATATGCCGCTGCGCGGCCCGGTGAGCGCGGACGGCACTCTCGACATTTACGGCATCTTCGGCGGCAGCGAGATTCAGCTGCCCGGAGATTGGCGCGCGGAAATCTTCGGCACGTATTCGGAGAGCGACGAGATCATCTACAGCCGCGCGATCAACACGGCTGCGCAGTCCGCTGCGTTGGCCAGCAGCGATCCGAATACGGCGCTCGACGTGTTCGGCCGCCGTACGAATCCAGCAGTCATCGAGAACATTTTCACCGGACTGTTCTGGCCAGAGAGCCACAGCAAGTTGGCAACGGCTGCCGCGCGTCTTGACGGCTCGGTGTTCGACTTGCCGGGCGGCACGGTCCGTGCGGCAACCGGCTTCGAGTATCAAAACGCCGATCTGACGTTCGCCACGACTCGCGGCACCGTATCGGCACCGTCGTACACCGAGCGCAGATCGAATCGCGAAGTGAAGTCCGCGTACCTCGAGCTGTTCGTGCCGATCGTCGGTGCCGGCAATGCCGTCGCGGGCGTGCATTCGCTGGATCTGTCGATCGCCGGCCGCTACGACGACTACAGCGATTTCGGCTCGACCGAGAATCCGAAGATCGGTCTCACGTGGAAGCCGATCGAGGACTTGGCGCTCAATGCGAGCTACGGCACGTCCTTCCGTGCGCCTGGATTGGAGCAGCTCCTGTCGAACACGATCGGTATTCAGGTCATCAACGCGGTCGACCCGCTGTCGCCGACCGGACGCACCGTCGGTCTGGCGATCCGCGACGCGAACCGCGATCTCGGCCCCGAGGAGGCTACGACGTATTCGTTCGGCTTCACGATCACGCCGTCGAGCCTGCCTACGCTGATGTTCACGGCGAACTACTTCAACATCGACTATAAGGGCCAGATCTTCGGTGTCGAGGCGGCCGATTCTCTGGTTAACGAGGACATCTACCGTCACCTCATCATCCGCAACCCGACTGCCGAGCAAATCGACGCCGTCCTGAACATGGGCTTGCCGTTGCTCGCCACGATGCCGCCGGAAGTCGGTTGCGGAGCAGACGATCAAACCGCCGGCGAATCAGCGTAATTTCGTCGCGTGTCCGATGGTCATGGAGACCGAGCCGGTACCCTGTTTCGTCGCCGAGTACGAAGGAGAACGGTACTTCCTCGCGGTGCAATCCGGTCGAGGCGGCTCGACGGGCGAGGATCGGACCATCCCGCCGCAATTGCTCCACAAAGCGCTGGTCGAAGGCACGCTGAGCGACGAGCCGAGAATCTGCGGCGGCATCGTGCTGAAGCCGGTCAAGGTTTCCGTCATCGAAGACACCATAGATCCGTCGTGCAACACGGTGTTGCCTTCGCAGGGCTACCACGCCAACGGACCGCGGGCGATCGGGCTCGACGGCGATCCTCCGGGACCGCGCAAGTCGACGGCGATCAACGAGAGTTTCGGAGCACGGCCGGGATACGAAGAGCGTGTCCGGATGTACAACGAGAAGGCGCGCAATCGCGAACCGATGAGCTTCGTCATCGGCTATCTCTTCGATTCCACCTATCTCATGTATCCGGTGGAGCAGGAGCAAGTCGAGGACGCATTCGATTACGCCAAGCTGGTGCAAGCGAGCCGTATCGAAATTCGCGGCTATCGCGGGGCCGCCGTACTCTCCAACGGCGAAGTGCTGACCGAAAAGGAATCGATCGCCGAAGCACGAGCGACGAAATTGGCGGACATCATGCTGGATTTCGGTTGGCCGAAGGACAAGCTCGTCGTGCGCTGGAGCACCGAGCCGCAGCATCGCAACGGCGTGGGCGACTACGAGTTGCGACGAACGGTCATCGACGTGATTCCATGACCTTGCCGGCGAAGCCATTCGCGGCGCTGTGCCTCGCGCTGACGCTGCTCGTGAGCGGCTGCGGCCCGCGCGATCCGAATGCCGTGCGGATCTGTGTCGGCTCCTACAATCTGAACAACCTGCCGTTCTTCATCGCCGACGCGCAGGGGTATTTCGCCCTAGAGGGTCTCAACGTACGCACGGAGAACTTTGCGCAAGGCGGATCGAAAGTCTTGCAGGCGTTGATCGCGCGCAGCAGCGACGTTGCCGTCGGTTTCTACGATCACACGATTCAAATGCAAGGCAAGCACAAGGACGTGACGGCATTCGTTTCGTTGTCGCGCAACTCCGGGCTCGTGATGGCGAAAGCCGTCGGCAGTCCGTTCGATCCGCAGCGTCCGGAAACCATCCGCGGATTGAAGATCGGTATCACTGCAGCCGGATCGTCGTCGGATTTCTTCGTGCGCTATTACCTTGCGAGTCACGGCATTCCGAGCGACGCCGTCGCTTTGATCGGTGTGGGCAGCGGAGCCAGCGCGGTTGCGGCTCTGCAGCAGAGAAAAGTGGACCTGCTCGTCAACTACGATCCGGCGGCGACGCTGATCGAAGAGTCGGGTGCGGGCACCATCGTGATCGACGCACGGCAGGACAGCGGTGCGCGAGAAGTGTACGGCGGCCGCTACCCGACTTCCGTGATGTATGCGCTCACCGATTTCATCGAGGAGCGTCCTGACGCCGCGACCAAGGTCGCGCGTGCGTTGATTCGTGCTTTGCACTTCATTGCGGAGAGCTCGGCGGAGGAAATCGTCGCCGCGCTCCCAGACGAGTACGTTTCGGGAGACCGCTCCGCTTACGTCAAGGCTATCGAGAACACGAAGCCGATCTTTTCGATCGACGGCAGGTTCGATGCGGACGACCTGCAAACGCCGCTGCGGGTGCTGAGCCTGATCAACCCGGACGTTGCCGCCAAACAAATCGACCTGCAACGCACCTACACCAATCGTTTCGTCGATACGGCGCACGTCGAGCTCTACGCGCGCGACAACGGCACCGTTGGAGGTTCAATTGATTCGAGCCATGTCGAATAGCGCGCGGGTCGCTTCCATGCAGCAGGTACTCGCACGGCCGATGGTTGCCCTGAACGACGTCACGATGGCGTTCGGCGACTTCGTCGCGGTCGAAGGCGTGAACATCGATGTCGCCGACGGCGAGTTCCTGGCAGTCGTCGGTCCGACGGGTTGCGGCAAGAGCACGATCCTGAACGCCATCGCCGGTTTGTTGGAGCCGCGCAAGGGCGAGGTTCACATCGATGGACGGCGTGTGTCCGGCGTGCAGCGCAACGTCGGTTACCTGTTCCAACAAGACGCGCTTCTGCCTTGGAAGACGGCGCTGGAGAACATCGAGCTCGGATTGCAGTTTCGCGGCATGAGCAGCGAGGAGCGTCGTGCGCGCTCGCTCGAGTGGCTCGCCAAAGTCGGGCTGAAGCACTTCGGCGACCGGTACCCGCATCAACTGTCCGGCGGTCAACGAAAGCGCGTGCAGATGGCGCAGGCGCTCATCATCGATCCGAGCGTGATCCTGATGGACGAGCCGTTCTCCGCGCTCGACATTCATACGCGGCATCTGATGCAGAACGAGCTGCTGCGTTTGTGGCACGAGCGTCCGCGCGCTGTCGTGCTCATTACGCACGATCTCGAAGAGGCCATCGCGCTCGGCGATCGAGTGATCGTGCTGGCCGCGGGACCGCGAAGTCGCGTGATCGACAGCTTTCCGATCGAGCTCGACAGACCGCGAGACGTTGCCGAGATCAAGCTGCATCCCAAGTTCACGGAACTGTACCGCAGGATCTGGGCCTCTCTGCGAGGCGAAGTCGAGAAGAGTTACGCACGCCATGAATGAACGAATCGTTCAGCTGCTTCTCCTGACCGTTCTGCTCGGAGGATGGCAGATCGCGGCTGTGACCGGCACTATCGATCGATTCTTTTTTCCTGCGCCCGCCGACATCGCTGTTCAGGTGTGGCGCTGGATCACCGATCCTTCGTTCTATAGGCATGTGGGCGTTACCGTCGGCGAGACGGCGCTCGGCTATTTGCTCGGTACGGCATCCGGCATCGCCTGCGGTATCTGGCTGGGTTTGAGTCCCAAAGCGGCACGCGTGCTGGATCCCTTCATCAAGGCTTTCAACGCCATCCCGCGCGTCGTTTTGGCCCCGATCTTCGTGCTCTGGTTCGGGCTCGGTTGGGGATCGAAAATTGCGCTTGCTGCGACGCTCGTGTTCTTCATTACTTTCTTCAACGCGATTCAAGGCGTGCGCGAAGTCAATCCTGCGGTTCTGGCGAATGCGCGAATCCTGGGCGCGGATAGCGCTGCGTTACTGAGACACGTTTACTTTCCTGCCGCAGCCTCCTGGATTCTTTCCTCGCTGCGCACTTCCGTGGGCTTCGCGGTCGTCGGCGCCATTATCGGCGAGTACCTGGGCGCATCGGCCGGCCTGGGGTACTTGATCGCTCAAGCCGAGGGCAACTTCAATTCGGTCGCCGTCTTCGCGGGTATCTCCGTTCTGGCGGTGTTCGTGCTCGCCGTCGACAAAATGCTGGATGTGCTCGAGAACGCGCTCATTACTTGGCGGCCAAGCACCCAGTCGGGCTCGGTCCGAACTTAAACGATCTCCGGCGGGCGATCGCGCATAGTGCGGCGACGCCGCTACGTTTCTACGAGCTTCTCCTTCTCGACGCGCTCGTGCTCGGCAGACGTGCTTCCATCGCCTGGATAGTGGTACCACTGTTCGTGCAGCGAAATGACGCCGCACGCCAGGCACTGCGTGTGAAGCCATTGATGATTGCAGCCGGGACACACGCCGCGCGTCCAAAACGTATTCCAACAAGTGCCGCAACCGGGCGAGCAGTACCAGCGATCCTCCGGTTTCGGCCGGTAGGCGCAGACGGGGCAATAGATTTCGGCTTCCGATCGCATCCGTACTGACTAGAACCTATCTCAAAACTACTGCGGGCCCGCAGCTCACCCCGCGACCAGCACGGTGCGTCTATGGCGGTGCTCGGATTGCCGCCCGAGGATACCGCTAACCGGCGTTGCAACCTACGGCTGATTCGAATACGGCGCTGTCCTCGAATGCAGCGATGCCACACGCACTCTTTATTCGAGCGACGATGACGGCGAGCTCGACTGTGACCCCGGCGATGCCGAGCCAGGAAAATCGTCTACAAAGTCGACCGCAAATCAGACCAGCCGGATCGTGGCCATCGAACCGCATGGCACTGGCGTGGTTCGCCCTCGCTCATATTAATAAGCGTTCCGAGGGGGCGGCAGGCGCTAGTCCAGCCCGCACCGATCAGGCTGATCTGTGCGACCTCATTTGCCTGATTCCGTGTCCGGATCTCGCTTGCCGCGCTCCTCGCGTTCGATTGGCGGGTGAATCGGTTTCGGCAACTGCCAGTTGCGATGAATCGCAATGACCCGCAGCCCAAAGGCGATCGCTGCTCCGGCAATGGCCACGACGACCGGGGGCAGGGCGAAGCGCTCGCCCAACACGACGACGATCGAACCGGCCAATGCGGCTACCGCATAGAGGTCCGATCGCAGCACGACGGGAATCTGCGCAAGCAGCAGGTCGCGAACGACACCGCCGCCGATGGCCGTCAGCATGCCGAGCAGCGCCGCCATGAATCCGTTTAGCTCGTACGCGAGCGCTTTCTGCGCGCCGGCAACCGCAAACAACGCCAGTCCGAATGCGTCGAACACACGCACGGGATGCGCCATTCGCTCGATCGCGTCGTGAAACCGAAAAGCGATGATTCCGGCGAGCAGTGATGTCGCGACGTAACGCCAATCGCTGATGGCGGCCGGCGGCACGGCGCCGATCAGCACGTCGCGAATAATCCCGCCGGAACAGGCAGACGCGAATGCGATGACGAGGACGCCGAAGATGTCGAGCTGCCGTCTCGCGGCTGCTGTGGCGCCTGCAAGCGCGAAGACGAAGGTCCCTGCGAGGTCGAGAATCAATACGAGTGTGCGCATCCCGAGAGTCCGACACGGCGACGTTCGCAAGCATACGCCGGATCGGCGAACCTTTCCCCCGCCCGTCGCGTTGATCTCGCATTGAGTGAAACACCTGGTGCTCGCATGATGCTCGACTGTGTCATCGTCGGCGGCGGTGCCGCGGGTCTAACCGCAGCGATCTATCTCGCGCGCTATCGGCGTCGAATCGTGGTGTTCGACAAAGGCGACAGCCGGCTAGCGCTGATTCCCCGTTCGCACAATTGTCCCGGGTATCCGGACGGTATTCCCGGCCCGGAGCTTCTCGGGCGTTTGCGCGAGCAAGCAAAGCAGTACGGTGCGACGATCGTGCCGGAGGAAGTGACTTCCATCGAACGCACGACGGAGGGATTCGACGTGTGCACCACGGCAAACAGAGTCGCGAGTCGCACAATGCTGCTCGCGACGGGCATCGTCGATGTGCAGCCGACGATCGAGCATTTGCGCGCAGCGATCAGCGAAGGCCATGTGCGACTCTGTCCCGTGTGCGACGGATACGAAGCCATCGGCAAATCCGTCGCGGTGCTCGGTCCTGCGCACAAGGCCATCGAGAAAGCGCTGTTTCTTCGTCCCTATACCGACAAGCTCACCGTGTTCTTGAGCGAGCCCTCCGCGGTCGACGATTCGCAGCGGCGATCGCTCGAAGAAGCAGACATTCGGTTGCATGAGCGGATCGTCGAAGATCTTGCAATCGAAGACGACGAAATCGCCGTCGTGCTCGAGGACGGAAGCCGGCATTCGATCGAAGTGCTGTATCCGGCGCTCGGTAGCAATGTGCGCTCGAATCTTGCCGTCGCACTGGGAGCGCGTTGCCTGGAGAGCGGTTATCTCGAAGTCGATGCACATCAGCGCACGAGCGTTTCCGGCTTGTACGCGGCAGGCGACGTCGTGAACGAGCTCAATCAAATCTGCGTAGCGATGGGACACGCTGCGATTGCAGCCACCGATATTTATAACCGCCTGCGTCGCAACGACATGGAGATGCTAACCGAACGCCGCTGAGATCCGCCATCGGCGCATGCAGTCGAATCCGCCCGTGTAAAAGTCTGCGACACCTGCCAGGGACTGTGGCTTGCCTTTCAATTCTCGACGGCGAACTCGTTGGTTCGCCGCCCGACCATGAGATAGAGTATTTCGGGCATGCGTTCGCACGATCCGTCAGCGCGCAATGCGCACCGCGGACGCCGCATCTCGGTTTGCGGCTCGACTTCCAGCGTTTCAAGGATGTCGCTGCCGACGACGAAGAAGATTACGACGGCTACGATGTGCGTTGCTGTCCTTGAGCCTGATCGGACGATTCTGATGATCCGCGGCCTCGCGTTCGTACGGACGCGGGGCCGCTCGTCTTAGGCTACGGGCGACAGGCGAGGCAACAGATAAGGCGCGCATCTGCGCGCTCTTCCTTCAGCCTTCAGCCTTCAGTCTCACGCCAGATGTTTTTCCGCCGCTTCCACCGTTTGCGCCATTAGCGTCGCAATCGTCATCGGGCCGACGCCGCCGGGTACGGGTGTGTATGCGTGACACTTGTCGACCACGGCGGAGAGCTCGATATCGCCCACGCCGCCGGGGTGATAGCCCGCATCGACGACGACCGCGCCTTCCTTGATCCAATCGCCTTTGATGAATTGCGGTTTGCCGACTGCACCGACGACGATGTCCGCAAGTCGCACGAAGTCCGGCAGATTGCGCGTCTTCGAGTGACAGATCGTGACGGTCGCATTGGCATTGAGCAGCATCATCGCAACCGGCTTGCCGAGAATGGGGCTGCGGCCGATGACGACAGCGTGTTTGCCCTCGATCTCGATGTTGTAGTGTCGGAGCAGTCGCATGATGCCGGCGGGCGTTGCGGATCCATAGGCGGGTTCGCCCATGGACATCGCGCCGAAGCCGAGCACGGTGACGCCATCCACGTCTTTTTCGATCGCGATGCGATCGAAACATTTTCGTTCGTCGATCTGCGACGGCACGGGATGCTGGAGCAGAATCCCCTGGACGCGCTTGTCGGCATTGAGCTCGTCGATTTGCGCGAGCAGCTGTTCGGTGGTCGTGCTCTGCGGCAGAACGACGCGACGCGACTCCATACCGATGCGTTCGCAGGCATTGCCTTTCATTCTCACGTACGTCGCCGAGGCCGGATCGTCACCGACGAGAATGGTTGCCAATACCGGCGTGACGCCGGTGCGTTCCTTGATCTTCTGCACGCGTACGGCGAGCTCCGCCTCCAGCTCGCGCGCAAGCTTCTTGCCATCGAGAACGATTGCGGCCATGGGATTTCCGGTTCGAGGTGGTGAGGGAACCGCGGAAGCCTACAATCCAAAGCGGCGTCACCGCAATGCTGCAGCACCGTTCGCGGCCCACATCGCTCGGTCCTGCCTTCGCGACTGTGCAAAGGATCTGCCGGATGCTTGCCTGCGCTACGTTTCGCGGTATCGTCGCACCAGGTCCTACGGAGGGAGACAGATGCGATCGGTCATCGGCAGTGCCCTGGTTATTGGATCCCTCATCGCATTTGGGAGCGACGCTGCGGAGCCGGCATCGCCGCCCGCTGTCGTGCTCAAGGCAGCTCATCTGTTCGACGGCAAGTCCGGGCGGCTGACGCGAAACGGCGTGGTCGTCGTACAGGAATGGAAGATCGTCGCGGTCGGCGATGCCTCGGCCGCGCCGTCGAACGCCCGGGTCATCGACTTGGGCGATGCGACGCTCATGCCCGGTTTCATCGATGCGCATGCGCACATCACGGGCGAGCTGGCACAGGACTACTACCGCGGCTTTCATGCCGAGATCTATCGCTTCCCCGTCGAGCAATCGTTCTACGCCGCGTCGTATGCGAAACGGACGCTCGAGGCTGGCTTTACGACCGTGCGCAATCTCGGCGCGAGCGATTTCATCGATATCGGGTTGCGTAATGCAATCAGAGACGGGATCGCAATCGGGCCTCGCATCGTCGCGGCAGCGCATTCGATCGGCTCGACCGGCGGTCACTGCGACCGTGGCCCGTTCCCGCCGGATCTGATCGCGCCGATCGGCACGCAGCGAGGCGTCTGCAACGGCGCTGACCAATGTCGGGAAGCCGTGCGTTATCAAATGAAATGGGGCGCGGATGTGATCAAGATCTGCGCTTCGGGAGGCGTGTTGTCCGAGGCCGATCCAGTGGACGTGCCCCAGCTCACGATGGAAGAGTTGCGCGCGATCGTCGAGGAGGCGCACGCATGGAAGAAGAAAGTTGCGGCGCATAGTCACGGCGACGTCGCGGCGCGGATGGCTGTGGAAGCCGGCGTCGATTCGATCGAGCACGCGAGCTTTTTGAGCGAAGAGACGCTCAAGCTGATGAAGAGCAAAGGCACCTATCTGGTGCTGACCAGGCTCGCGGTGTACTGGGTAGAGAAGCAGGCCCAGGGTTATCCGCCTGCGATTGCCGAGAAGGCGCGAGCGGCCGCCGCAGCACATGGAGCGATGATGAAGGCGGCCTTGAGAATCGGCGTGCCGATGGCGTTCGGCACCGATTCCGCCGTTTCGCCGCACGGCATGAATGCCAAGGAATTCGCGTTGCTCACCGAGTTGGGGATGTCGCCGGCCGAAGCGCTGATGACGAGCTTTCAAGGCGCTGCGAAGCTCTTGGGTGTCGAGTCGGAAGTCGGTTCGCTCGAGCCGGGGAAGGCCGCCGATATCGTTGCCGTGAAAGGCAATGTCTTGGACGACATCGCGGCGACGGAGCAGCCGATCTTCGTGATGCGCGCAGGGCAGATCGTCGTGTCCGGCGCGCCTGTGTCTGCGACTTCGCACTGAGCCGCAGACACAGTCAGCAAGATCGATGAACAGTCAGTGACGCGAGCCTTGCGGCATTTGCGGCTGAGGTCTTCCCGTCGTTTGCTGTTGCTCCGCTTGCATTCCGGAGGCGACACGCAGGTTGTTTTGAACATCCTTGACGCCTGAGAGCAGCTCGATCAGATCGCAAGCGCGCCGCTTCTCTTCGCGCGTATTTACAGTGCCGCTCAACGTCACTTCTCCATCCTTGACCTGCACCTCGATGTTCGTGGCGTCGATGCAGTCGTCTTCGGTCAGGCATTCGCACACATCCTCTCGAATGCGTTCGTCGGATCGTTTGTAGCCGCGCGGCCCACGGCCGCGGTACGGACCCATGCCCATCTGATAATAGCTCTGCCCGGCGCGCTCGTCCGACCAACGTCGTTCGTCGTCTTCGCGCCCGTGCAGCGCATAGTCGTCGCCGCCAGATTGATACCGTGGGCGGCCGAACGAGCCGAGCTCCGAGCCGTAGGCGTTTTGCCAGCGTTCGTTGAACGCCGAGCGTCGGCGACTCTCGTCGACTCCGCGATAGCCACTCGATTGATCGCGCCAATCGTCGACGTCCCTCGGATAGCTGTCGCGTCCGTAAAGCTCTTCGTCCGATCCGGGGCTGTAGCCGCGGTCGGCATAGCGTTGCGGATCGTTGCCATAGTAGTCGCTGCCTTCGCGCCAGCCTCGACGCGTCAAGCCATGTTCGTCGCCGAGATAGTTCGCTCGTCCGAAATCGCGGCGGTCGTCGCGTTCGCGGCTCTGCCAACGCCTTCGCTCGCGCTCGTGGCCCCCGCGCCAAAGATCTCGAAATGCCATGATGTGCTCCTCGTGAATTGAGTTCGTCGTCCGATTTGCGATCGGTCAAGAGCAAACGGAGCGGACGAGGAGCAGTTCCGGCGCGAGGCGACGTTGTGCCGTTCGTTGCGAGACGTCGGATAATGACGGGCGAGGGCGATGACTTGCAGCTTGCGAAGAATTCGCGAAGCGCGTGTCCGTCAGCGCGATCCGACGCGCTTCGGCGGCGTAAGCACGATCGGTAGCAGCTCCGCGACGATTTCACGCATTGCGCGCCTTTCGCGATCCAACATCGCTCCGAGCTGCTCGCCGATCACCGCATCGCCGAACGCAGTCAATGCGACCAGCAGGGCTGCAGAGGTGATGCGCTCGTGCACGTCGCCCAAGCTCGGATCTGCGCCGCGCTCGACGTTGCGAATATGAGCGCGTACGACTATCGCCACGGCTTCGAGCTGGTCGGTTTCGCCCGCAAGTGCGATCCAGGCCGCAAGCCGGCCGGCACCGCCGCGGCCGAAGACATCGAAGACGATGTCGACGAACTCGCGCTCGTTGCCTTTTCCGGAGCGGAAGCGCTCCACCGCTTGCTCTAGCACGGTCGTCAGCTCCCGGATCATTTCCCCCATGAGCGCCGACTGCAGCTCGCCCGCCGAGCCGAAATGGTGGATCAGGTTCGTGTGACTCATCCCCAAATCGGCGGCAACGGCTTGCAGTGTGATCGCTCCGGGACCCCTCGATATCAACAGCTTACGAGCCGATTCCAATGCCGCCGCGCGCGCCGCCTCCGGCGTGCGTCGGACACGCTTTTTGGGCTGCTTCTTGCTTCTTGTCGCTATTGACATCGATCTCAATAATAATTTAGATCCGGATCCCGTACTTCTTCATGTGCGGCCCATGCCGAAAGTGTTGCCATGGCCACAGCGACGACGCCCGCCGACCTCAAGATTACGCCGCGCCAGCTCAACGTCGACCGCGATGGTACCAACCCTCGTTGGTGGCATGGCGGCGATCCCGTCCCGACCGCGTTCTTCAACGCATTATCGGTGACGTTTCCGCAAGGGGAGACTTTTTTCATCGAGGCCGTGCGCCGCTATCGCGACAGCTGCGATCCGCATCTGCAGGAACAGATTGCGGCTTTCGTGCAGCAGGAAGCGATGCACACGCGCGAGCACGTCACTTTCAACCGGCTCGTGAAGGGCGCCGGGTACGACACGTCCGCCATGGAGGCCTATACGCGCATGCGTCTCGATCTTGCGAGGAAGCGTCATCCGATCGCGCAGCTGGCCATGACGGTCGCGCTCGAGCATTTCACGGCCATCATGGCGCACTCGTTGCTTGCCGATCCGGAGCCGCTACCGGGTGCGCCCGAGCACATTCGAAAGCTCTGGCAATGGCATGCAATCGAGGAAATCGAGCACAAGGCTGTCGCGTACGACACGTACCTGGCCGCGACCAAGGATATGCCGGCGTGGCGTCGATATCTCATCCGTATCAATGTGATGCTGTTGGTCAGCTTGCAATTCTGGCGCGCGAACATCCGTCACATGGCCGACTTCTTCCGCCAGGACGGCATCAACACTCCTCGCACCTGGTTGCGTGTGCTGCGATATCACTTCGTCAAGCCTGGCTTGCTGCGGAAGATATTTCGTGCCTATGTGATCTTCTACCGCCCGGGCTTTCATCCTTGGTGCGAAGACGATCGCCACTTGATCGAGTCGATCGAACGGCAGCTCGCGCGCTGACGCAGAACGTACTTAGGAACCTCACGCGACGGACCGCGTTCGCTCATGGGTTCACGCTCGTATGTGGAGATTCCCATGAGTGTCCAGATCGCAGTCCTCATCGGCAGTTTGCGTCGGGATTCGTACAACCGGCGGCTCGCGAATGCCATTCAGCGGCTCGCACCGCAAGAATTCTCGTTCAAGGAATTGCAGATCGCCGATCTGCCGGCCTACAACCAGGACGAGGAAACCAAGCCTGTGGCGTCGGTCGCGCGACTGAAAGCCGACATCAGTGCATCGCGGGGCCTGTTGTTCGTGACGCCCGAGTACAACCGCTCCATGCCGGGCGTGCTCAAGAACGCGATCGATCATGCGTCGCGGCCGTACGGTCAAAACGCATGGGCCGGTAAACCTGCCGGGATCCTCGGCGCTTCCATCGGTGCGATCGGAACCGCCATCGCGCAGCAGCACCTGCGCGGCACACTCGCCTACCTGGATGTGCCGACACTGGGTCAGCCCGAAGTGTTCCTGCATGTCGACGACGAATTCTTCGATGCGAGCGGCGGCATCGCGAATGCCGAGACGAAGAAGTTCCTGCAAGGCTGGATGGACGCCTACGTGGCGTGGGTGAAACGCTTCGCGAATTGAGCATTTGCGAACACGAAGCTCATGCGCGTGCTCGCTGCAGCGATCGCAAGGCACCCGCGTTTCGCATGCCGGCTCGACGTCACGTGTTGCTCGGGTTCCGTTATGCTCGCGCCCGGCATCACAACAACACGAGAAAGCCCATGACCAATCCGCTGCCTCCTGTTCGACGCATCGTCACCGGTACCAATGCGGCAGGCCGTTCGTACATCGAACAAGATGGAGAGTCGCCTGCGGTCCTGACGTTTCCGGCGAGACCCGGTTACCGCAACTCGAATATTTGGCGCACGTTGGGACCCGATGCACCGGTCGACGCACCTGACACGATCGCCGAGCATCGCGGCGTGTTGCCGCCTAAGGGTGGCACGGTGTTACGCGTCATCGACATTCCGCCCGAAAGCAAGGATCCGGAAGAGCGTCGCGCTCAAACAGCCGCCGTGTTCGCTGCCATGTTTCCGGATGCGACCCGCCACGAAGAGTCGTTCGATCGCCATCCGGGCATGCACATGACCGATACGGTCGATTACGCGATTCTGTTGCAGGGCGAGCTCGTTGCGATCATGGACGAGGGCGAAACGGTCATGAAAGCCGGCGACATTCTGATTCAGCGCGGAACGAATCATGCGTGGGCCAACCGTTCCGACAGCATCGCGCGAATCGCCTTCGTGCTGGTCGACGGCAAACGCGGTTGAAATCGAGCTTCACGCGATGAGGCGTTTCCAGATCGCGTATTGCTCGAGCACGGCGGTGCCCCAGGTTCCGTACCACGTATAGCCGATCCGCCGTTCGCGCTCGATGTCGGCGAGCCGGAAGCGCACGATGCCGTCGCGGCCGGCAAAGATCGGGCGGTTCGTGCGGATTTGATAGAACCTGGACCAGATCGGCGGCGCGTTGGCGTCGGGCTGCACGATGCAATCGTCGGCGGTGCGCTCGACGCGCAGCCCTTCGATTTTCACGGCGGTGTACCAAGCGGCTGCGCTGTGCACGGCGCGTACGATCGCAGGGCTCGGATCCGGAATGCTCATCAGAAGAGCCAGCACGCCCGCGCTTTCGCCTGCGCTCAGCGCGACGGGTTCGAAGGAACGTGGGGGACGCGGTTCGAACGTCGTTTCATCGTGTTGTTGAGCCCAAGCGGTCGGCTTGCCTTCGACGACGACTTGGCTCTTGAGAATGAAGTCGATGCCTTTGTCGAAAGCGCTCTGCGCTGCAGCCCGGAGTTCCGATCCGAGCGGCCCGAATTCATCGTCCGTTGTCGCATCGCGCAGCAACCGCATGATGTCGATCATCTCGTCGTCGTTGAACGTCGCATAGCGGTCGTAACGAGTACGAAAATGCGGGTACGAATGCGGCCAGCCGCCGCTCGGATACTGCGCCTTGAGCAGGAAATCGAATCCGTGCCGTGCCGCTTTGAGGAAATGACTTTCGCCGGTCAACCGATGAGCACGCATGAGGTAGCGGATCTCGTTGACGATCGCCTTCATCGAGACGTTGCGTCGGCGCCAAGGACCGAGGCCGTCCTCGGGGCGTTTCGAAATCGGATCCATGACCTTGGGAGCAGGCTAGGGCGCGGCTCGCATCATCGATGGCAGGCAGCGGGTCGCACACGACGGCGGATCGATCTCGCGTGTAACGAAGCTCCGTGCGTCTGATCTATGGCTTTGATTTGCGGATGAGCTTCAGTCCGTCGCCATGTATCAGGTCTCGACATTCCGTTCCCCCCCCAAGCGGACACTGCCGGTTTGTCGTCGAATCGCCGCGTTGTGGCGGTCGCAACCCCGTATGGCAGCGCCAACTTTGGCTGCCTACGGCACCGGCGCGGTAGTTGCGGTCACCGCGGCTTGCGATGACGCAAGTCTTGTTGTGCAAGCACCTCTACGTTCGCGCAGCGATCATGCTTTGCGGTGGTGCGAGCGTCAACATAGCGGGCGGCGCGGCGGCAATTGTTTGCAAATGCGCCGCGGGAAACAGGAATTGTTAGGAACTGCCAATGCGCCACGTAGAACGTTTGCTGGTGATTTGGTCAAGGAGCAGGCGACGGGCTATGGGTCACGGTTTGAAACTCCAAGGTCGTGATGATGGACCATGACGTTCCGCGCGTCAGGGCGTTCTCTTTTCGCCTTTCCCCTTTCCCCTTTCCCTTTTCCCCTTTCCCTTTTCCCCCCTTCCCTTCTTCCCTTCTTCCCTTATTCCCTTTCCCATTCCTTTTCCCTTGAAACACCCACCGTCGCTAAGCTGTAATTCCGCTTCTCTGGGTGTCGTCATTGCCATTTTGATGACGATAGGTGATTTGGCTGGTCGGGCCGCCAGCCGGAGGAGTTCTTTCGCGTGAATCGAGATCAGGCCCCAGCGGCACTGCCGCCGGCGCAGGCAGTCGCCGAACGAGTATTCAACACCCTCGAACGATTTCTCCATATAGAAGCGGTCAGCGGCATCGTGCTGCTGATGGCGGCGGCGGCGGCGCTCATTTGGGCGAACTCGCCGTTCGCTGAGTCCTACCATCATCTCTGGCATGCGCCGTTCACGATCGCGGTCGGCGAATATGCCTTCACCCACTCGTTGCATTTCATGATCAACGACGTGTTGATGACGGTCTTCTTCCTCGTCGTCGGCATGGAAATTCGGCGCGAGATGCACGAAGGCACGCTCGCCGATCTGCGTGCGGCGGCGTTGCCCGTCGCTGCTGCGCTGGGCGGCGTGTGCGTTCCGGCGATCATTTACCTCGTCGCCAACCACGAAGCGCCGTTGCGCAACGGCTGGGCGATTCCGACCGCAACCGATATCGCATTTGCAGTCGGCGTGCTCGCGCTGCTAGGCAAATCGATTCCTTCGTCGGTTCGCATCCTGTTGCTCGCGCTTGCGATCATCGACGACGTCGCGGCGGTCATCATCATCGCGCTCTTTTATTCCGGGGGCTTGGACTACTCAGGCTTGATCATCGCGATGGCAGGCATCCTGCTCGTGCTCGGTCTGCAAACGATCGGCATCGGTAACGCCTTTGCGTATGTGTTGCCGGGTGCGTTCATTTGGTGGGGCATTCTGCGCACCGGCGCCCACCCGACGCTGGCCGGGGTCGTGCTCGGTTTGATGACGCCCGTCGTGCCGATCAGGATGCGCGAACGGCCCATCGATCTGGCCGCACGTGCGTTGCGAACGTTGAGCGACGGCTTAAGGACCGGCGGCGATATTTCCGATGAGATTCGCGAGTCGTTGAAACAACTGCGCACCGCGCAGCGCGAGCTGCTGCCGCCGGTCGTGCGCGTGCAAATGGCCTTGCATCCGTGGGTGGCCTACGGCGTCATGCCGGTGTTCGCTTTGGCGAATGCGGGCGTGAGTCTCGACGGTCTCGACCTGAGTATCGGCGGCGCCGAAAGCGTCATGCTGGCCGTCGCGATTGCGCTCGTGCTAGGCAAGCCGGTGGGAATCGTGTTCGGAAGCTGGCTGGCCGTGCGAACCAAGCTGGCGCAGCTGCCTGCGGGTACTTCGTGGTCAGGCGTACTGCTGGTCGGCTGCCTCGGCGGCATCGGGTTCACGATGTCCATCTTCATCGCGAACCTGGCATTTCCCGAGGCGCACTTGCTCGCCGCATCGAAGCTCGGTGTGCTGCTGGGGTCGCTCGCCGCCGGCGTGATCGGTCTGGCCTACGGTCGCGTGTACTTGCGGTCGCAGGAAACGCGGCGCCGGCGCGAGAGCTCGCCGGCGAACGTTCCACCTTGATCGCTCCTGGATTCGCATAGGTCAAGCGGCTCCGGGCGGCGGCGGAACCGGCGCATAGTGGCTCAGCCACATCGCAAGCTTCGCGCGTCCGCCGCTGATCTCTCTGACATGGGCTGGATAGCCCACGAGTACCGCCAACGGCGCGCTCGCGCGCAGTACGCCGAAACGCTGATTCGATTCAGAATCGAGAATCTCCGCACCGCGCACGAGCAAATCGCGACGGAAAATCTCGAAGTGCTGCGCAGCGCACAGAAGCCGCAGTCCCATGTACGGCTCCTCGGTCTGCTCGCCTTGCCGATAGCGCACTTGCGGAGCGGCAATTTGAATCTCGTCTCCATATACCGAGCGCAGCCGTTCGATCGGGCGCTCGAGGGATAGCTCGGTCTCGGCGAGGACCGTGAGGCCTCGGCGTGTCGTTTCGAAGGCAATGTCGTCGTCCTTGGGCAGCAATTCCGCCGCCGCCCGTGCGAAAGCCAACTGAAAGCGCTCCCGCCGATGCGAGCAACGGCATTCGATGGCGTAGTCTCGAGGCATGCTGAAAACTCCATCAACGATGTGAGGTGGGCCGCGGAAGCGACGATGCGTCGCAAACGCGGATTCAGGACGCAGGAAGCGTCGTCGTTGATGCCGGACTAGCGGCGCGTCACTGTGCCGTTAGCCCGGAAAAAGTAAGCCAGGCCTTGTTGCCCGAAGAGAAAGTAGACATGGCGTAAGCACGCGACCGCATCGCGCGGGTGGCATAAGCACGTGTGCGCGAAACAAGATGGCCGAATTCGTACCCCATGCGAGTCTTATAGCCGTACCGATTTTCTTTTCAAGTCCCGGCCTGGTGGAGTGGCTGCCTGGATCACACCTCGTGAGGGGGAGCGCTCGTCGTCGAATGCGGAACCGGCGCAATTGACGTGCCGTTAATCGATGAAGCCGCTCCGCGATCCCGCACCAATGACCAACGCGAATTACACGACCGTCCCGATCCGCTGCACTTCGTGCGGCCAGCAAACGCACAAGACCCTGGAGTCGATTCGGCAGAACGGCGGGCTGATCTGCAACTGCGGCGCGTTCACGAAAGTCGATCTCGACGCGTTCGAGGAAGAGATCAAGAAATCGGAGGCGGATATCAAAGATTTCGGCAGGGACGGCTGATCCCGACAAGGGGGTCGGGCTGCATTTCGCCGGCCGCTGCGCGCGCTCCAGGGCTAGGGCCTGCCGCAGCTCGGTTTTTCGAACGGGCAGGCTTATTATTCGGGCACAACGTGTGGCCGAAGGGAAAATGCCTGGATGACCGCGCTCAAACGCATTCTTTGGACGGCGGCGTGTCTCATTTGCATCGCGCTCGGTTTCGTATTGGCGCAGCAATACGAACAGCGCCGCGCGGGCGCACGGTTGCAGGAATTGCAACAACAACACGAATCGGAGTTGGCCCAGGCACGCAGCGACGCCGAGGCGCGCGTGGATACGATGGCACGAACGCAGGGCGAAATGCTGGCGCAAACCTTCGCGGCCGGTATTTCGCAAGCGGTATTGTCCGGGCGGCGTGAAGGCGTCGAGATCGCTTCCGTGAATCTGCTGCACGTGCCGGGCATCGCCGGCGTCCATGTGCTCGAAACCGGTGGTGCCGTCATCTATTCCAGCGATGCCAAGCTCGCCACGACGGGCGAGGGTGCGTACCGCGGCGCGTGGGCTCTGCAAGCGACGGAAATGATCACGCAACCCAGCTCACGCCCGAACGTCGTCGACATCGCGGTACCGATTACCAACGGTGCGCAGACGCAGGCGATCGTGTGGCTCGAGTACGATGTCGCGGCGGTGAAGGCCGCGGCGGTTGCAGAGCAGCCGCGCTGAGACTGAAGACTGAAAGCTGAAGGCTGAAGATTGTGGGTAGAGCGCGCGCATTCGCGCGCTCTGACCGGAGCCCCAGTCCCTTTTGGAATCGGCTGGGGACTTGAGCGTAGGAAGGGGCTTGTAAGGACAATGTCTTACGTTCAGCTCTAAGCCTTGTGAGGGTGTACGGGAGTAGCGTAACTGCGTTGCTCTACCTTCAGTCTTCAGCCTTCAGACTTCCTTCAGTTCGCCGTTCACGATCCATCCCGCGCCGAACTTGTCGACGAGCATTCCCCAGGCTTTCGCCCAGAACGTCTCCTGCATCGGCATCAGCACTTGGCCGCCGTCCGATAACGCCTCGAAAACTTTGCGCGCTTCGTCCGTCGAGTCGTAGTTCAGCGTGATCGACACGCCCTTGATGCCTTCGTAGGGGAGGTGCGAGGGCGCGTCGCCTGCATACAGCGCCCCGCCGCCCGGCAACGCCAGCCGTGCGTGCATGACCCGATTGTGCGACTCCTTCGGGATCTCCGCGGCCATCGGCGTTTCGCCCATGGTCATCAGCAATTCCAGCTTGCCGCCCAGGGCACGCTCGTAGAACCGCATGGCTTCGGCGCAGTTGCCGTTGAACGCTAGATAGGGAATGGGTTGGGGCATGGTGTCTCCTCGAATCTGGACACGGTCGGGGACCGCTACTGATAGACGTAGGAGGCGGTACAAATCCGACACATTCGGCTCTTCATACCGGATGGAGCGTAGCGAGTTGCAACGCTTTGCCTGCGTGCCGCATCCAAGCGTATGTTGAGCAGGAGAAGAAGATGACGAGAATGCCGAGTCTCGAGATGCTGACGCGTGCACGACTGACTCGATGGGCTGTAGGACTTCTGCTTGGGGTCTCCTATGCCGTCGCGGCCCAGCTCACGATCAAGTCGGAGGATCTTGCTTTCTCGCTGCACCGCATCGTCGTGGGACCGAAGATGCCGGATCACAACTTTGCAATTCAGACCCCGCCGGTGCCCGTCCCGCCTGCGAAAGAGAAAGCAGAGAACCCCCCGATCGTCCTCTTGTTGGGTACGAACAGTCGATCCGCTACCGTGACAGACTCGCTTCGCTTGCAAGCGATCCAACGCAAAGCTTGCTCGACCTTTGTCGTCACGCTCGGCGACAGCGCAAATCTGGCCAGGGTCGCGCAGGTGTTATAAAGGTCCCGCGCGGCACGAAGCCGGTTGCCGAAAAATAGAGAAAGTGACCTCTGACAATGGAGGGACACTGACAATGCCACCTGACGACGACCTCGAGCGTCACTGGATGCAGTGCCGATAGCTGGCGGCAGGGCATGGTCGGTAGTCTGTCCTGTGTGGACGCAAGAAGAAGGCATGTCGGATCTGAGTTTGGGGTGCAGCTTTCGGCTCGCGGGCGTCAGGAGTTATTCCGACTCGTACCCATCAATCCCCCGAAACCACTCCCTCACGAACGCTTCCCCCTGTTCTAACACATAGTGCCGAAACGCTTCGGCGACCGGCGACATCACGCGCGAGGTGAGTCGCACGAGCTGCCATTCGCGCAGTAGCGGCAGCTCATCGACACGGAGCGTGACGAGCTTTCCTGATCGAAGCTCTTCCGCAACCGTATGTAGTGAGATGAATGCGATGCCCAGTCCCGCCATCACGGCCTGCTTAATGGATTCATTGCTGTTCATCTGCATCAGCACGGGCGGCGTGATGTGCCATTCGCGGAATAGCGCCTCCATGGTCATGCGGCTGCCCGAGCCTTGCTCGCGAATGATGAACGGTTCGCGCGCTAGCGCTGAAATCTGAACTTCCTCGATCTTCGCGAGAGGATGTGTCGCAGCCGCAACGATGCCGAGCGGGTGAATGGCGAACGGCTCGGCGCGCGTATCGAGCTCTTTCGGCGGCCGTCCCATGATGGCAAGGTCGAGCTCGTTACGATGAAGCGCATCGACGAGCTCCACACGATTGCCTTCGATGAGCCGCGGTTGCACGCCGGGATGTTGTTTCATGAAACCGGCCAGCAGGTGCGGCACGAAATATTTCGCAGTGGTGAGCATGCCGAGGTGAAGCACGCCGGTCTTCACTTTGCGAAGTTGTCCAATCAGATTCTCGGCTTCGCGCAAGTTGGCGAGCACGCGTTGCACGTGCACGAGAAAGTATTCGCCGGTGAGCGTGAGCGACACCGAATTGCCGCTGCGATCGAAGAGCGGCAGTCCGATTGCAGACTCGAGTTGCTTGATCTGCATCGACACGGCAGGCCCGGTCAGGTGCAACTCTTCCGAGGCGCGCGCAAAGCTCGAGTGTCGGGCGACGGACGCGAACACCTGCAACTGCCGCAACGTCACGGGGAGCATAAGGAATCCCTTAGGTAGAGGATAAGAAATCGTGACTTCACGTTAACCTAAATCGTCGGCAGCCTGTGCTCAACCCATTCGAGGTGAGCGCAATGAATACCGCAGTTGCAGCAAAGCAGGCTCCGACGAGAAAGCGATACGACGCCGGCGTGCTGAAGTATCGCGAGATGGGTTACTGGCAACCCGATTACCAGCCGCAGGACACGGATGTCATCGCGCTATTCAGAATCACGCCGCAGGACGGCGTCGAACCGGAAGAAGCGGCTGCGGCCGTCGCCGGAGAGTCGTCAACGGCGACCTGGACAGTGGTTTGGACCGATCGCCTGACAGCGTGCGACAAGTACCGCGCAAAGGCATATCGCGTCGATCCCGTGCCGAACACCGGGCCAGGGACGCGCACCGAGCAGCAGTATTTCGCCTACATCGCGTACGAGCTCGACCTGTTCGAGGAAGGTTCGATTGCGAACCTCACGGCTTCGATCATAGGCAACGTCTTCGGCTTCAAGCCGCTCAAGGCGCTGCGGCTCGAAGACATGCGTATTCCGGTCGCCTACGTAAAGACGTTCCAAGGACCTGCGACGGGCATCGTCGTCGAGCGCGAACGTCTCGACAAGTTCGGCCGTCCGCTGCTCGGCGCCACCACCAAACCGAAGCTCGGACTCTCCGGCCGCAATTACGGCCGTGTCGTGTACGAGGCGTTACGCGGCGGTCTCGATTTCGTGAAGGACGACGAGAACATCAATTCGCAGCCCTTCATGCACTGGCGCGATCGATTCCTATTCTGCATGGAAGCCGTGAACAAAGCTTCCGCCGCGACCGGCGAAGTGAAAGGCCACTATCTCAATGTGACTGCCGCGACCATGGAAGACATGTACGAGCGTGCCGAATTCGCCAAGGAGCTCGGCAGCGTGATCATCATGATCGACCTGGTGATCGGTTACACCGCGATCCAAAGCATGGCGAAGTGGGCACGGCGTAACGACATGATTCTGCATCTGCACCGCGCCGGTCACGGCACGTACACGCGGCAGAAGAATCACGGCATCGCCTTTCGCGTCATCGCGAAATGGATGCGGCTCGCCGGGGTCGATCACATCCATGCCGGCACCGTCGTCGGCAAGCTCGAAGGCGATCCGAACGTCATTGCCGGCATCTACGACACGCTGCGCGAGCCCGTGACGCGCGCAAGTCTCATGCATGGCGTCTTTTTCGATCAGGACTGGGCGGGTCTGCGCAAAGTGATGCCCGTGGCTTCCGGCGGGATTCACGCCGGACAGATGCATCAGCTGCTTCACTATCTCGGCGAGGATGTCGTGCTCCAGTTCGGAGGCGGCACGATCGGACATCCGCACGGCATCGCGCAAGGTGCGCAAGCAAATCGCGTCGCGCTCGAAGCAATCGTGCAGGCGCGCAACGAAGGCGTCGACATCTGGAACGAAGGTCCGCAGATCCTGGAAAGAGCCGCACGCTGGTGCTCGCCGCTGCGTGCCGCGCTCGATACCTGGCGCGACGTGACCTTCAACTACACCTCGACCGACACCGTCGACTTCGTGCCGACGCCGACCGAAGCCGTTTGAAGGAGCGAACCATGCGCATTACCCAGGGGACGTTCTCGTTTCTTCCCGATCTCACCGATGACCAGATCCGCGCGCAGATCAACTACGCGCTCAATCAAGGATGGGCCATCTCGTTGGAATACACGGACGATCCGCATCCGCGCAACACCTATTGGGAGATGTGGGGCTTGCCGATGTTCGATGTGCGCGATGCTGCCGGCGTGATGTACGAGCTGTACGCGTGCCGCAAGATGCATCCGAACGAGTACATCCGTGTGAATGCATTCGATGCCACACGCGGGTTCGAGACGGTCCGGCTGTCGTTCCTCGTCAATCGCCCGAAGGAAGAGCCGGAGTTCCGACTTGTTCGATCGGAAGGTCCGGGAAGATCGATCCGCTACTCCCTGCAGACCGTCTTCCCTGGCGAGCGAGGTCTCTCGTGATTGCGGCGCTCGACAACATCGAGCGCAAGGATGTCGATCTCGAAGGGCTGTTCTCGGAATCGCACGTCGGCGAGGTGATCGAACAACTCGATCGAGAGCTCGTTGGTCTGGCGCCGGTCAAGCAACGCGTTCGCGAGATCGCGGCGTTCCTGCTCGTTTCTCGTGCACGCGCTCAGCTTGGGATCGAATCCGAAATGCCGAGCATGCACATGTGCTTCACCGGCAATCCGGGGACCGGCAAGACGACGGTGGCCGCGCGCATGGCCGACATCCTGCAGCGGCTCGGCTGCATCCGAAAGAACACGTTGGTTACGGTCACGCGCGACGATCTCGTCGGCCAGTACATTGGTCATACGGCGCCGAAGACTCGCGAAGTGCTCAAGCGCGCAATGGGCGGCGTGCTGTTCATCGACGAGGCGTACTACCTCTATCGGCCCGAGAACGAACGCGACTACGGCCAAGAGTCCATCGAAATTCTGCTGCAGGCGATGGAGAACAACCGTAACGATCTCGTCGTGATTCTCGCCGGCTACAAGGACCGGATGGACACGTTCTTTCGTGCGAACGCGGGTATTCGGTCGCGCATCGCACATCACATCGAGTTCCCGGACTTCACGCAAGACGAGCTTCTGCAGATCGCTGAGCTCATGGTCGCGGGCATGCATTACCGCTTCGACGACGAAAGCCGAAAGACGATGCGGCGGTACATCGAGCATCGCATTCAGCAGCCGAACTTCGCCAACGCTCGTTCGATTCGCAATGCGCTGGACCGTGCGCGGCTGCGTCAGGCCAATAGGCTATTCGCTCGTGCGATGAATGGAGAGCGTACGTCGAGCGAGGCGCTGACCCTGATCGATGCCGAGGACCTCTTGCCTTCGCGCGTGTTCCAGAACGCGACGACATGAACCACTAGAAGGAGAAGACCATGCGCTTGCACTCGGGCCGGACGACGCTTTCGAAGTTCCTCATCGAGCATTGTCATGCCGAGCAGCGTGAGTTGGGAGCGCTGCTGATCGACGTGGCGGCTGCAGTGAAGGCGATTTCATCGGTCGCAGGCAAGGGCGCCTTGGGCGGCGGACAGGGAACGCTCGGTAGCGTGAACGTGCAAGGCGAGGAGCAGCACGGTCTCGATGTGCTGGCCAATGAAATCCTGATCGATCATTGCGGATGGAGCGGAAATCTCGCCGGAATGCTCTCGGAAGAGAACGAGGAGCCGCTGGACATTCCTCGCGAAATTCCGCGCGGCCGGTACCTGTTCGTATTCGACCCCCTCGACGGCTCGTCGAACATCGAAATCAATGTCTGCGTCGGCACGATTTTCTCGGTGCTCCGCTACGAAGGCACCGGCAAGCCGCAGCCTGCAGATTACCTGCAGAGCGGCGTGAACCAGGTGGCAGCGGGATATGCGCTCTACGGCCCGTCGACGATGCTCGTACTGACGATCGGCAAAGGCACGCACGGGTTCACGCTCGATCGCGAGATCGGCAATTTCATTTTGACGCATCCCAATCTCACGATCGATCCGGATGCATCCGAATTCGCGATCAATGTCAGCAACGAACGCTTTTGGGAATCGCCGATCAAGCGCTATGTGAGCGAATGCAAGGAAGGTGCGACCGGCATTCGCAAACGCGATTTCAACATGCGATGGATCGCTTCGATGGTCGCGGACGTGCATCGAATTCTGATGCGCGGAGGCGTGTATCTGTATCCGTACGGCACGCGCGATCCGCAAAAGGCCGGACGCCTTCGTCTGCTTTACGAAGCGAACCCGGTGGCATTTCTAGTGGAACAAGCCGGCGGCGCCGCATCGACCGGATCGCGGCGAATCATGGAGGTCGTTCCCGAAAGTCTGCATCAGCGCGTGCCGCTCGTCTTCGGATCGCGCAACGAGATCGAGCGCATAGAGCGCTATCACGCAGAGCACGCGGCGGGCATCGACAAACCTTACTACTCGCCGCTGTTCGCGGAGCGGTCGCTGCTGCGAGCGGATGCGTAGGAGGCAACATGTCAACGAAACACCCGATCGTTGCAGTGACCGGCTCGTCCGGCGCGGGGACGACGACCGTCATGCGCAGTTTCGAGCACATTTTCCGTCGCGAGAGAATCAAGGCAGCGGTCATCGAGGGCGACTCGTTCCACCGCTACGACCGAGCGGGTATGCGCGCGGCGATGAAGGCAGCCGAGGAGCGGGGTGAGCGCAACTTCAGTCATTTCGGTCCCGAGGCGAACTTGCTCGATGAGCTCGCGGCCACTTTCAAGCAATACGGCGAGACGGGACGTTGCCGTGTACGTAAGTATCTGCACGATGCAGCTGAAGCGGCGCGGTATGGACAGGATCCAGGCACGTTCACCGAATGGACGGACATCGATCCGGATACGGACATGCTGTTCTACGAAGGACTGCACGGCGCCTACGTGGACGACAAGGTCAATGTCGCGCAGCACGTCGATCTATTGATCGGTGTCGTACCCATCATCAATCTCGAGTGGATTCAGAAAATTCATCGTGACAAGTCGGTGCGCGGTTACTCGCAGGAAGCGGTTGTCGACGTGATCCTTCGCCGTATGCCGGACTACGTGAAGTACATCTGTCCGCAGTTTTCTCGCACGCACGTGAATTTCCAGCGCATCCCGACGGTGGATACGAGCAATCCGTTCATTGCGCGCGACATCCCATCGTCCGACGAAAGCATGATCGTCATTCGATTCGCCGATCCGCGCGGCATCGATTTCCCTTACCTGCTCTCGATGTTGCAAGGCTCGTGGATGACGCGGCCGAACAGCCTGTGTGCGCCGGGGAGCAAGATGGGCTTGGCGCTGCAATTGATCCTGACGCCGATGATCCTTCGTTTGAAGGACATGAAGCGTCGTGCATGAGGGGGATCGCATGAACGAGCTACGACGCCGGAAGGCGAATGCGCTACGGATGCTCGCCGTAGATGCGGTGGAGCAGGCGAAGTCCGGGCATCCGGGTGCGCCGATGGGCATGGCGGATATCGCGGAGGTGCTGTGGTCGACGTGGCTGAAACACGATCCGTCCGATCCCGAGTGGCCCGATCGCGATCGCTTCGTGTTGTCGAACGGGCATGCGTCCATGTTGCTGTATGCGCTGCTCCATCTGACGGGCTACGACTTGCCGATGGCTCAGTTACAGCGCTTCCGTCAGCTTCACTCGCGCACCCCGGGTCATCCGGAATCGGGAGTCACGCCAGGCGTCGAAACGACGACTGGACCGCTCGGGCAAGGGCTCGCCAACGCCGTCGGCATGGCGCTCGCGGAAAAGCTCTTGGCAGCGCAGTTCAATCGCGACGATTTCAATGTCGTCGATCATCGAACGTATGTGTTCCTGGGCGACGGCTGTCTGATGGAAGGGATCAGTCACGAAGCGTGCAGCCTCGCCGGCACGCTGCGGTTGTCGAAGCTGATCGCGTTCTACGACGACAACGGCATCTCCATCGACGGCCATGTCACGGACTGGTTCTTAGACGACACACCGGCTCGGTTTCGGGCTTACGGCTGGCATGTGCTGACGGTCGACGGACACGACCCGGATGCGGTGAATGCGGCAATACGTGAAGCGGTCGAGCAGTCGACACACGAAGACGGCAAGCCCACGTTGATCTGCTGCAAGACGACGATCGGCTACGGATCGCCTGGAAAGAGCGGATCGCATGAAGCGCACGGCGCACCGCTTGGCGCAGAGGATGCGAAGGCAACCCGCGAGGCGCTCGGGTGGGAGTATCCGCCGTTCGTGATTCCTGACGATGTTCGCTCGGCATGGGATGCGCGAACACACGGTGCGAAGGTGCACGACGAATGGCGCAAGAAGGTTGCGCGTTATCGCGAGCGCTATCCGGAGCTTGCCGCGGACTTCGAACGACGCATGCGGGGGGAACTGCCTGCAAGCTATGCGGAAAGCTTGCGAGCCGCCGCCAAAGAGCTCGCTGCACAACGAGGATCCATTGCGACGCGCAAGGCTTCGCAGATGGTGCTCGATCGACTTGCGCCGGGACTGCCGGAAATGTTCGGCGGATCGGCCGATCTCACCGGGTCCAACCTCACCAACTTCAAGGGTTGTGCAACGGCGGGGCGCGATCGCGCCGGCAATCATTTGAGCTACGGCGTGCGCGAGTTCGGTATGGCAGCGGTGATGAATGGCATGAGCCTCCATGGCGGATTCATTCCTTACGGCGGCACATTCCTCACGTTCAGCGATTACAGCCGCAATGCCATTCGCATGGCCGCGCTGATGAAGCAGAGAGTGATTCACGTGTTCACGCACGATTCGATCGGCTTGGGCGAGGACGGGCCGACACATCAAGCGGTCGAGCACGCGCCGTCGCTGCGTTTGATTCCCAATCTCGAGGTGTGGCGACCGGCGGATCTGCTCGAGACGCTCGCTGCATGGGATGCCGCAGTCACGCGCGCGAATGGACCGACCGCACTGCTGCTGTCGCGTCAGAATCTGCCGATCCATGCCCGGCAGCCCGAGGATCTGAAGCTGATCCAATGGGGCGGTTATGTGGTCCATGAAAGCGAGAACGCATGTGCGACGCTGCTTGCAACCGGTTCCGAGCTTCATCTGGCGCTCGAAGCGAGCGAGCTGCTTGCTGCGCAGGAAGTCGAGGTGCGCGTCGTGTCGATGCCTTGCACGAGTCGGTTCGACGAGCAGGATGACGCCTATCGAGAGAGCGTGCTGCCTCGGGAGTTGCCGATCATAGCGATCGAAGCATCGCACCCGGATCTTTGGCGCAAGTACGTAGGCAGGTCGGGGCTCGTCATCGGCGTGAATACGTTCGGCGAATCTGCGCCAGGCCCTGTCTTGTATGAGTACTTCGGACTCACACCGAAACAGATCGCACGCAGCGTCTTGGCGTTTCTCGGTGCCGACGAACGCAGGCGTGAGGCGGTTGCCTGAATCGCAGGAGACTTCCATGAATCAGCACTCTGCAGTGCAAACGCCGGTGATCGCACCCAGCATCCTCTCGGCGGATTTCGCGCGGCTCGGCGAGGAAGTGCGCGAGGTGCTCGATGCTGGCGCCGACTGGATTCATTTCGACGTCATGGACAATCACTACGTCCCGAATCTCACGATCGGACCGGATGTATGTAAGGCGATCAAGCCGCATGCTGGCGATGCGACGATCGACGTGCATCTCATGGTGGAGCCGGTCGATGCATTGGTGCCGCTGTTCGCCAAGGCGGGTGCTGGCCTGATCTCGTTTCATCCCGAGGCGACGCGTCACGTCGATCGCACGCTGCAACTCGTTCGCGATCACGGCTGCAAGACCGGCCTTGCAATCAATCCCGGCACACCGCTCGCGTACATCGAGCCTGTCATCGACAAGCTCGATCTCGTGTTGCTCATGTCCGTGAATCCGGGTTTCGGCGGGCAGTCGTTCATTCCATCGACCTTGCCGAAGATCGCCGCCGCTCGCGCGCTATTGGATGCTCACGCATCGCAGACTGGCCGCACGATCCGTCTGGAAGTCGATGGCGGTGTGAAAGTCGACAACATCCGCCAGATCGCCGCTGCCGGTGCCGACACGTTCGTCGCCGGTTCGGCCATCTTCGGTGTGGCGTCGTATCGGACGGTGATTCAAGAAATGCGGGCGCAGCTCGATGGGAAGCCGCGCAGACATCGATACGCCGCGAACTAACGTTCGCCGCGAAGAAGGGCGCAAGCTCTTGCCGCTCGCGCCGCTGTGGTCGGCGAACGTGAAGTCCGATTACTTGCTGTCCGGGAACAACAGCGCCGCCGTTCTTGCAACGCGTGCGCCCAAGTATCTCGCGCCGGCCAGATCGTTCTCCGTCGGTTGACGCTGTCCTGTCGGGCCGGCCAACGTCGTCGCGCCGTACGGCGAACCGCCGCGAATTTCGTCATCGCCCATCTGACCTTTGAATCCGTAGTCGAGACCGACGATGGTCATGCCGAAATGCAGCATGTTGGTGATCAACGAAAGCAGCGTCGTTTCCTGCCCGCCATGCTGAGCGGCGGAGCATGTAAAAGCCGCACCGACTTTGCCGACCAAGGCACCCGCCAGCCATAGCTTGCCTGCTTGATCGAGGAAGTTCGCCATCTGGCCGGAGACGCGACCGTAACGCGTACCCGTGCCGATGACGATGGCATCGTATTGGGCCAGATCGTTGATCGACGCGATCGGGGCCGCTTGATCGAGTTTCACGCGAGCCGCACGTGCGACCTCTTCGGGAATGGTTTCCGGAACTCGCTTGATATCGACGGTCGCGCCGGCTTCGCGCGCACCGGCGGCGACGGCTTCAGCCATTTTCTCGATGTGGCCGTAGCTCGAATAGTAAAGCACCAAAACCTTCGCCAAGGGACTCTCCTCCAACGTTGCAACACCGAACGGGCGCAACAGGGGAAGCGCGCCAATCGTTCGATCGCGGCGCAGTCTGGCACGACGCGCCGAAAATTGACAAATAACTTTACGACATTTACTCGGCCCGCCAGGCCGATCGGCATGATCCTCGGCCGCGACGAGAAAGGCGGCCTTCGCAATCTGCATCCTTCCGTGGGTCGCCCGGGCAGACGGCCACCGTCATCCCTGTGGAGGCGCCATCGAGGCGATTCTCGCTAGTTCGTGCATCAAGACGATGCGGCATCTCCGCGAATGATTTCGATCAGCGCGTTGAGCGCATCCGTCGCAGTGAAGATGCCGAGCAATTTTCCGTCGGCATCCAAGACGATGGCGCTGCCGACCTTCTTTTCGGACATCGCGAACGCAACTTCGTCCAAGCGTGCACTGGCGCTCACGGTCAGCGGATCCGGTGCCATGATGTCCGAAGCCCGCACTTGATGCTTCTCCGCGAGGCTCAATCCGGACACGAGACGAATATCGCGATCGCTGATCACACCGACGACGGTGTCGTCGCGCATCACAGGCAGGTGGCGAATGCCATGCTCGTCCATCAAGAGGCGCAGCTCGTCGATCGACATATCTTCGTTCGCAGTGACGGGATCGGGCGTCGTGAATTCCTCCACCGTCACATTGGTTAGCGGCATGGCAAGTCTCCTGCGATCGTCTGCGAATGCAGGAGCGACGATAAGCGATTTTTCCGCTTTTTTAGTTAAGGAGACCCCGAAGGGCGTTGCGGGGAATAGGGAGTGGAATTGGGGAAATGGGAAAAAGAGAAAGGGGAAAAGGGAAAAGGAAGGGAAAAGGAAAGGGGAGGGGCATTTGCGCTTCGTTTCGCGGTAGATGAGCTTCCCCCGATTTCGCGGACACCTTGCAAGAGGTGGACAATGCGGAAATCG
>ERZ777003.359-NODE-359-length-93077-cov-13.841478_pt1 | contig 93077 bp, 91 predicted proteins | sample MGYA00374956_ERZ777003 | MGnify/ENA primary metagenome ERZ777003 (study PRJEB29302, sample SAMN06268252) | bioreactor metagenome | isolation source: Joint BioEnergy Institute, California, USA | place: USA:Joint BioEnergy Institute, California, USA | collected...
ATCTTCCCCAAGAGTCCATATCGACGGGAAGGTTTGGCACCTCGATGTCGGCTCATCGCATCCTGGGGCGGTAGCACGTCCCAAGGGTTGGGCTGTTCGCCCATTAAAGCGGTACGCGAGCTGGGTTTAGAACGTCGCGAGACAGTTCGGTCCCTATCCGCCGCAGCCGTAAGGAGCTTGAGGGAAGCTGTCCCTAGTACGAGAGGACCGGGACGGACGCAGCTCTCGTGTGCCAGTTGTCCTGCCAAGGGCACTGCTGGTTAGCGACCTGCGGAAGGGATAAGCGCTGAAGGCATCTAAGTGCGAAGCCCGTCCCAAGATGAGGCTCCTCACAGGGTCAACCTGGTAAGGCCCGTGGTAGACCACCACGTTGATAGGCCGGAGGTGGAAGCACGGCAACGTGTGAAGCCGACCGGTACTAATCGGCCGAGGGCTTGGAGAACTCTGATCTTCGTGCTCGCTATGGAGTCCTCAGGGAGCCGGCGCCGGCCGACGGCGCGCCCCCGAGTTGACACCAGGTTTTCGGTGGCCATAGCGGAGGGGTCACACCCGTTCCCATTCCGAACACGGAAGTTAAGCCCTCCAGCGCCGATGGTACTTGGCGGGAGACCGCCTGGGAGAGTAGGTCGCTGCCGGAACTCGCTCTGCGAGGACCGCCCACACGGGCGGTCCTCGTCGCGTTTTCCCGCCGATGGCCGGTCCCGACGGCCCCGGTTCGCGGGGATCTCCGCCTACCGAAAGTAGGATGCGACCTCATGGCACCCCCTCCCCCCTCCGGCGGCGCTCGCCGCGGCCGGGCTCGACCCGGCGCCACCCCGTCCCGCCGGGCATCGGCCGCTGGCTCCGGTCGTGGCCAGGTGCGCCGCGGCGGCTCGGGCGCGCCGCGCCGCCGCACACCCGGCGTGCGGGGCCAGGCCGAGCGGGCCGGTCGCCGGACCCGGGGCGGGAGCGGGTCCCCGGCCGACGGCGGCGCGCGCCGCACCCGCGGGACGGAGGGGACCGGCCGGGTCCCCGATCGCACGGACGACGCCGTCCCCGGCCCCTCGAGCTGGGGCGGCCTGGCGCGCCGCGGCGCCGGCCGGCTCGCCGGCGGGCGGGCGTCGGAGGCGTGGCGGGCGGCGGCCGAGGAGGCACGCCGGCGGCGTCGGGGTGGCGAGCGGGCCGGTCGGACGGCGCCCGCGCCGTCCCGCGAGCCCGAGCCGTGGACGCCGGAGCAGTGGATCGACGAGGGCGAGCTGCGGGAGGAGGCCGCGGGTGCCGTCGGGCGCAGCCGGCAGCGGCCGGTCGACGGCGCCGGCGCGCCGGGTCCCCGTCCGCGCCCCCGGCGCGAGGGCCGGCGGCCCGCCGGCGAGGCCGCGAGCCCGGGCCGGCGCCGGGGCGGCGAGGACGCGCCCCGCACCCCGCTGGAGGAGGAGCTCGACCGCACGGTGCCGCCGAACCGGCGGGCCCGGTTCGAGCAGCGGCTGCAGGAGGCGATCGAGGCCTTCCGGCGGGAGCGGTTCGAGGAGGCCCGCCGCATCCTGCGGCCCCTGGCCGAGCAGGCGCCCGGCGCGACGTCCGTGCGCGAGCTGTTCGGCCTGACCCTCTACCGGCTCGGCCGGTGGGCGCAGGCCCGCCGGGAGCTCGAGGCGTTCCGCGTCCAGTCCGGCAGCACCGAGCAGCACCCTGTGCTCGCCGACTGCTACCGGGCGCTCGGGCAGTACGCCGAGGTCGAGGAGCTGTGGGACGAGCTGCGGGCCGCCAGCCCGAGCGCCGAGCTCGTCGCCGAGGGGCGCATCGTCGCCGCCGGCGCCCTGGCCGACCAGGGGCGGCTGGACGAGGCCATCCGCCTGCTCGAGGCCGGCGCCAAGCCCACGCGCCGGCCGAAGCTGCATCACCTGCGCATGGCCTACGCCCTCGCCGACCTCTACGAGCGGGCCGGCGACGCGCCCCGGGCCCGCGAGCTGTTCGGCCGGGTGGCCGAGGCCGACCCCGACTTCGTCGACGTCCAGGCCCGCCTCCGGGCGCTGCGCTGAGCGCCCGGCCCGCGCGCCGGGTGGAGGCCCGTGCGGGGCGCCGGGAGCGGCCTCACGGGGCCACGATCCGGTCGATTCGCGCAGTCGTCGTCGACGCAGCGTGGGCACGACTGCGCGTTCGGATCCGCCGCGTCGGGTGAGCGTGGCATCTCTGACAGCGCCCGGTTCGCCGGGAGGGGTACGGCAGGCGATAGGGTCGGAGCAGAGTCACCATCTCGTGTCGAAGGAGACGCGGTGTCAAAGACGACACACCGAAGCCGTGCGCCCGAGGTGGTCGACCGTGTGATCATCCGCTTCGCCGGCGACTCCGGCGACGGCATGCAGCTCACCGGCGACCGCTTCACCGCGTCGAGCGCGCTCTACGGCAACGACCTCGCCACGCTGCCCGACTTCCCGGCCGAGATCCGTGCGCCCGCCGGCACGGTGGCGGGCGTCTCGGCCTTCCAGGTCCACATCTCGGACCACGACATCACCACGCCGGGCGACGAGCCCAACGTGCTGGTGGCGATGAACCCGGCCGCGCTGCGCAGCCAGGTCGGGCGGCTGGCCCAGGGGGCCACGATCATCCTGAACTCGGACGCGTTCGACGAGCGGAGCCTGGCCAAGGCGGGCTACGACAGCGACCCCCGCACCGACGGGAGCCTCGACGGGTTCACCGTCTACGAGGTCCCGATGACCTCGCTGACCAAGGCCGCGGTCACGCCGCTCGGGGTCAAGCCGCGGGACGCCGAGCGCTCGAAGAACTTCTTCGCCCTCGGCCTGCTCTCGTGGATGTACACCCGGCCGGTGGACGCCACCCTCGAGTGGATCCAGCGGAGGTTCGTCAGCAACCCGAAGGTCGCCGAGGCCAACACCGTCGCCTTCAAGGCGGGCCACGCGTTCGGCGAGACGGCCGAGCTGTTCGACCACCCGTTCGAGGTCAAGCCGGCCACGCTGCCCCCGGGCACCTACACCAACATCAACGGCAACACGGCGCTGGCCTGGGGCCTCATCGCCGCCAGCCAGCTCGCCGACATGCCGCTGTTCCTCGGCTCGTACCCGATCACGCCGGCGTCCGACATCCTGCACGAGCTGTCGCGTCACAAGAACTTCGGCGTGCGCACGCTGCAGGCCGAGGACGAGATCGCCGGCATCGGCGCCGCCCTCGGCGCGGCCTACGGCGGCCACCTGGGCGTCACCACGACCAGCGGCCCGGGCATGGCGCTCAAGTCCGAGACCATGGGCCTGGCCGTCAACCTCGAGCTGCCGCTGATCATCATCGACATCCAGCGGGGCGGGCCGTCGACCGGCCTGCCGACGAAGACCGAGCAGGCCGACCTGCTCATGTCGCTCTACGGCCGCCACGGCGAGGCGCCGCTCCCGGTGCTGGCCGCCCGCAGCCCGAGCCACTGCTTCGAGGCGGCGATCGAGGCGGCCCGGATCGCGCTGCGGTGGCGGACGCCCGTCGTGCTGCTCTCCGACGGCTACCTCGCCAACGGCACGGAGCCGTGGCGGCTGCCGGACGTCGACGCGCTGCCCGACCTCCGAGTGGAGTTCGCCACCGAGCCGAACCACGTCAACGAGGACGGCGAGGCCGTCTTCTGGCCCTACGTCCGGGACCCGGAGACGCTCGCCCGCGACTGGGCCCTGCCGGGCACGCCGGGGCTCATGCACCGCATCGGCGGCCTGGAGAAGGAGGACGGCTCGGGCAACGTCAGCTACGACCCGGCCAACCACGAGCGCATGGTCCAGCTGCGGGCCGAGAAGGTGGCCCGGATCGCGTCGTCGATCCCGCCGGTCGAGGTCGTCGGCGACGTCGACGACGCCGACCTGCTGGTCGTCAGCTGGGGCTCGACGTGGGGCGCGGTGGACGGCGCCGTGTCCCGGGCCCGCCGGGGCGGCCACAAGGTCGCCTACGCGCACCTCGTCCACCTGAACCCGTTCCCGCCCAACCTCGGGGAGGTGCTGAAGCGCTACCCCCGGGTGATCGTCCCCGAGCTCAACCTCGGCCAGCTGGCGCACGAGCTGCGGTCCCGCTTCCTCGTCGACGCCAAGCCGGTCAGCAAGGTGCGCGGCCTGCCGTTCACGGCCGCCGAGCTCGAGCAGGCGATCATCGACCACCTCAAGGACTCGTGAGGGGCACGCCATGAGCGAGACGACGATCCCCGTCACCACCCGCAAGGACTGGGCGAGCGACCAGGAGGTGCGGTGGTGCCCCGGCTGCGGTGACTACTCGATCCTCGCCGCGGTCCAGCTGCTGATGCCCGAGCTCGGCATCCGCCGCGAGGACACCGTGTTCGTGTCCGGCATCGGCTGCGCCGCCCGCTTCCCGTACTACATGAACACCTACGGGATGCACACCATCCACGGGCGGGCGCCCGCCATCGCCACCGGCCTGGCGCTGGCCCGGCCCGACCTGCACGTCTTCGTCGTGTCGGGCGACGGCGACGCCCTCTCGATCGGCGGCAACCACCTGATCCACGCGCTGCGCCGCAACGTCAACCTGACGATCCTGCTGTTCAACAACCAGATCTACGGGCTGACGAAGGGCCAGTACTCGCCGACGAGCGAGGTGGGCAAGGTCACGAAGTCGACGCCGTTCGGCAGCCTCGACCAGCCGTTCAACCCGGTCAGCGTGGCCATCGGCGCCGAGGCGACCTTCGTGGCCCGCACCCACGACATGGACCGCCGCCACATGATGGAGACGATCCGGCGGGCCTACGAGCACCGCGGCGCCTCGCTGGTCGAGATCTACCAGAACTGCAACGTCTTCAACGACGGCGCGTTCGAGCAGATCACCGGCAAGGCCAACCGCGAGAGCATGCTGATCCCGCTCCGCCACGGCGAGCCGATCCGCTTCGGCCCCGACGGGTCGAAGGGCGTCGTCATCGACGCCCAGCGTGGGGCGCAGATCGTCGACGTCGCCGACGTCGGCGAGGACGCCCTGCTCGTCCACGACGAGACCCGCGAGGACCCGAGCGTGGCCTTCATGCTGTCGCGGCTGGCCCGCGGGCCCTTCGAGCCCACGCCCATCGGCGTGTTCCGCGACGTCGTGCGGCCCGACTACGGCACGGCCGTCGACCAGCAGATCGCCGCCGCCCAGGAGCAGCGGGGCCCCGGCGACCTGCGGGAGCTGCTGCGCTCGGGCGCCACCTGGGAGGTCGCCTGACGCCCACGGGCGCGGGCGCATGACGAGGCCCGGTCACCGCCCGCCGCCGTGCGGCGGCGGGCGGCCCGACCGGTAGCGTCACGCCCATGCCTGTGTCGTTGCGCATCTTCACCGAGCCGCAGCAGGGCGCCTCCTACGAGGACCAGCTGGCGGTGGCGCGCGAGGCCGAGGCGCTCGGCTTCGACGCCTTCTTCCGCTCCGACCACTACCTCCGCATGGGCGAGGGCTCCGGGGAGCCGGGCCCGACCGACGCCTGGGTGACGCTCGCCGGCCTGGCTCGCGAGACCGAGCGCATCCGGCTCGGCACGCTGGTCACGGCCGCGACCTTCCGGCTGCCCGGGCCGCTCGCGATCGCGGTCGCCCAGGTCGACGCCATGTCCGGCGGCCGGGTCGAGCTCGGGCTCGGCGCCGGGTGGTTCGAGGAGGAGCACACCGCCTACGGCATCCCGTTCCCGTCGCAGCGGGAGCGGTTCGAGCGGCTCGAGGAGCAGCTGGCCATCGTCACCGGCCTGTGGGAGACGCCGCCGGGGGAGCGGTTCTCGCACGCCGGCACGCACTACCGGCTCACCGACTCGCCCGCGCTGCCCAAGCCGGTGCAGTCGCCCCGCCCGCCGATCATCGTCGGCGGCTGGGGGCGCACCCGCACGCCGCGCCTGGCCGCCCGCTACGCCGACGAGTTCAACGTCCCCTTCCCGCGGCTCGACGACTTCCGCACCCAGGTCGCCGCGGTCCGGGAGGCGTGCGAGCGGGCCGGCCGCGACCCGGCGACGATGACCTGGTCGGCCGCCCTCGTCGTCTGCTGCGGCGAGGACGAGGACGCGGTGCGGCGCCGGGCCGCGAACATCGGGCGCGAGCCCGACGAGCTGCGGGCCAACGGCGCGGCCGGCACCGTGAGCGAGGTCGTCGACCGGCTGGCCGCCTTCGCCGAGGCCGGGGCCCAGCGCATCTACCTGCAGGTGCTCGACATGCACGACCTCGACCACCTGCGGCTGATCGCCGCCGAGGTGGCACCGGCGCTGCCCTGAGGCGCCGGCCGCGCGGGGCGGCGGCCCGGGCCGGCGCCCCCCGTCCGCGCTCAGGCGAGGTCGCGGAAGACCAGCCCGGTGGGCGGCTTGGGGTGGAAGAACGTGGTCTTCGGCGGCATGCGCTCGCCGCCGTGGGCCGTCGCCTCGATCTGGGCGATGGTGGCCGGGCGGAGCAGGACGCCGAGCTGCGCCCGGCCCTCCGCCACCGCCGCCCGCACGTTGTCGACCCCGTGCTGGTAGCGGACCTCCGGCCCGCCCAGGGCGGCCAGGGCCACGTCCAGCCGGGCCGAGTCGAGGTCGCGGGTGTCGGCCAGCGCGTCGCTGCGGGGCCGGAGCAGCACCTCGCCGGCCGGGGTGACGGCGCAGAGGGCGCCGGCCTCCTGCATGGCGGTGGTCACCGGCACGCCCGCCGGCGGCGGGCCCAGGGGCTCGAACCACGGTTCGAGCAGCGCCACCGGGTCGCGGTCGGTCGGCAGGCCGTCGACCAGCCGGTGGATGGCCCGCACGGTCAGCTCGTCCTCGACGAGCTCGACGACGTAGGCCAGCGTGGCGGCCGCCGCCCCCGGGTCGCCGGCGGCCTCGCGCTCGCGGCGGTAGGCCAGCGAGGTCTCGTAGCGGTGGTGGCCGTCGGCGATGACGACCGGGTGGGCGGCGACCGCCTCGGCGATCGCCGCGCAGGCCTCGGGGTCGTCGACGACCCACAACGTGTGCTCGACGCCGTCCGAGTCGACGACCTGCGCGTACGGCGGGCCGTCGGGCAGCAGCGCGGTGAGGCCCTTGGCCAGCGACAGGCCCCAGATGGCCGACGTGTTGGCCTTGCACGAGCGCAGCATGTCGAGCCGGTCGCTGCGGGCCTTGGGCGTCGTGTGCTCGTGGGGGAGGATGTCGGTGCCCGGCGGCGTCAGCTCGAGGGCGCCGAGCACGCCCGTCGTGTGCCGGGCCACGCCGGCGTCGTCGACGTAGGCCATGCGGTGGACCGTGAACGTCGGCCGCTCGTCGGTGACGAGCACGCCCTCCCGCCGCCAGTCGCGCAGCAGGCACGAGGCGACCTCGTAGCGGTCGCGCGCCCCGTCGGGGACGGGCAGGTCGACGCGCACGGCGTTGTGGGGGTCGCGTGCCGCCAGCTCGGCCCGGAGCCGGTCGTCGATGACGTCGTAGGGCGGGGCGATCACCCGCGCGAGGTCGACGCGGTCGAGGTCGTAGCGGAGGGCACGGAAGGGCTGGAAGCGGGCCACCCGCCCATCCTGGCAGACGCCCGGACCTCCCCGGGTCCCCGGGCCGCCACGCGCCGCGCCGCCTGGCGGCCCGCCGGCGCCGGCTGCCACCATCCGGCGGTGGCCTGGGTGCTCGACCTCGACGGCGTGATCTGGCTGGCCGACCAGCCCATCCCCGGGGCCCGGGAGGCGGTCGCCGCCCTGCGGGCGGCGGGGGAGCGGGTGCTGTTCGCCACCAACAACTCCTACGCGCCGCTGGCCGCCCAGGAGGCGAAGCTCGAGCGGATGGGCATCCCCGCCCGCGGCGACGTCGTGACCTCGGCGATGGCCGCCGCCACCCTCGTGGAGCCGGGCGAGCGGGTGCTCGTGTGCGGCGGCCCGGGCATCCGGGAGGCCGTGGCCGCCCGGGGCGCCGTGCCGGTCGACGACGGCGACGCCGAGGCGGTGGTCGTCGGGTTCCACCGCGACTTCGACTACGAGCGGCTCCGGGTCGCGACCCGTGCCGTCCAGCGGGGCGCCCGCCTCGTCGCCACCAACGACGACGCCACCTACCCGACGCCGGAGGGCCCGATCCCCGGCGGCGGGGCGCTCGTGGCGGCGGTGGCCTACGCGTCGGGCGCCGAGCCGGTCGTGGCGGGCAAGCCGCACCCGCCGATGGCGGCGCTCGTGCGGGAGGTCGCCGGGACGTCGGGGACCGTGGTCGGCGACCGGCCCGAGACCGACGGCCGCTTCGCCCGCGCCCTCGGGTACCGCTTCGCGCTCGTGCTGAGCGGGGTCACGCGGGAGGGGGACCTGCCGGTCGAGCCCGCCCCGGACGTCGTCGCGCCCACGCTGGCCACGCTCGTGGAGGGCATTGCCACCGTGCGCGACCAGCCGTAACCTCCGGCGGGATGGCGGAGAACGATCTGCTCAAGCGGCTCCTCGACGCCGGGATGACGTTCACGGCGCTGACCCGGCAGCGGGCCGAGGAGGTGGTGCGGGACCTCGTCCGGGCCGGCGCGGTGCAGTCCGAGCAGGCCCAGACCGCCGTGGAGGAGCTGCTCGAGCGGAGCCGCCACAACCGGGATCGGCTCATCGAGACGGTGCGGTCGGAGATCGACCAGCAGATCTCCCGTCTCGACCTCGCCACCCGCGAGGACATCGAGCGCATGGTGCAGCGGGTCGTCGACACGGCGCGCTCGTTCGTCGGCCAGGCCACCGGGCGCGGCGCCGAGCCCGAGGCCGAGGCGCCCGCGGCGGGCACAAAGGCGCCGGCGACGACGGCCGCGGCGAAGACGGCGACCGCCAGGAGGACGGCCCGGAAGGCGTCGAGCGCGAAGGCCACCACGAGGAAGGCCCCGGCCGAGAAGGCCCCGGCGAAGAAGGCGCCGGCCAGGAAGAAGGCCGCGGCGAAGAAGACCTCGACCCGGAAGGCCGCGGCGCGGTCGAGCGGCGGGAGGACGGCGACCGGCGGCTCGTCGGGCGCCGGCGGCGCCTCCTCGGGCTGACGCGGAGGACGACGACGCCGCCCGTCCGCCGCCGCCTCGACGCCGAGCTCGTGCGCCGGGGCCTCGCCGCCAGCCGCCAGCGCGCCCGCGAGCTCATCGCCGCCGGCCGCGTCACCGTCGACGGGGCGCCGGCGCTCAAGCCGTCCCGCCTCGTCGCCCCCCACGAGAACGTGCAGACCCGGGGCGAGGGGCCCCGGTTCGTCTCGCGCGCCGGCGAGAAGCTCGACGCCGCGCTCGACCGCTTCGGCGTCGACCCCCGGGGCCGGCGGGCGCTCGACGCCGGCGCCTCGACCGGCGGGTTCACCGACTGCCTGCTGCAGCGGGGCGCGGCGCAGGTCGTCGCCGTGGACGTCGGCCACGGGCAGCTCCACGAGCGGCTGCGCGCCGACCCCCGCGTCGAGGTCCGCGAGCGCTGCAACGTCCGCCACCTCGCGCCGGGCGACCTGGGCGAGCCCTTCCCGCTCGTCGTCGCCGACCTGTCCTTCATCTCGCTGCGCACGGTCCTGCCCAACCTCGTGGCCCTCGCGGCCCCCGGGGCCGACCTCGTGCTGCTGGTCAAGCCGCAGTTCGAGGCCGGGCGGGCCGAGGCGTCCCGGGGGCGGGGCGTCATCCGCGACCCGGCGGTGTGGCGGCGGGTGCTGGAGGACGTCGTGCGCGCGACGGAAGCCCTCGGAGCCGCCATCATGGGGGCGATGGTCTCCCCGATCACCGGCGCCGACGGCAACGTGGAGTTCCTGTTGCACGCGCGCACCGGCGCCGGCGCGCCGTCGACGCCGCCCGACCTCGCCGCGGTCGTCGCCGAGGCGACGGCCCGGCGGTCGTGAGGCGGCGCCGTGGCGACCGTCGGCGTCATCCTGCACCACGAGCGCGAGCTGGCCGTCGAGCTGGCCCGTGACGCCGCGGCGTGGCTGCTCGACCGGGGGCACGAGGTGCGCCTGCCGCTGCGGGACGCGGCGGTGGCCGGCCTGCCCGACCTCGGCGCGCCCGAGGCGACCTTCGCCCGGGGCCTCGACCTGGCGATCAGCCTCGGCGGGGACGGCACCATGCTGCGCACCGTCGACCTGGTGGCGGGGGAGCGGGTGCCGGTCGTCGGGGTCAACGTCGGTCAGCTCGGCTACCTGAGCGAGGTCGAGCCCCCGGGGCTGCGCATGGCGCTCAAGCGCTTCCTCGCCGGCTCCTACGACCTCGAGGAGCGCATGCTGCTCGGCGTCACCGTCGAGGGCGGCCGTTCCCTGGGCGAGGGCGCCGAGCCCGGCGAGGGCCCGTCCCGGACCTCGAACGACGGGATGTGGCTGGCGCTCAACGAGGCGGTGCTCGAGAAGACGCCGATGGGGCACACCGTGCGCCTGGCGGTCAGCATCGACGGGGAACCGTTCACCACCTACGCTGCGGACGGCCTGATCGTCGCCACCCCGACGGGGTCGACGGCGTACGCCTTCTCGGCCCGGGGGCCGATCGTCGAGCCGACGCATCGCTGCCTGCTGATGACCCCTGTCTCGCCGCACATGCTGTTCGACCGGTCGCTGGTGCTCGCCCCCGAGGCGCGGGTGCGGCTGGAGGTGCTCGGCGACCGCCCGGCGACGCTGTCGGTCGACGGCACCAACCTGGGCACGCTGCGCCGCGGTGACGCGGTCACCTGCACGGCGGCGCCGGTCACGGCCCGGTTCGTGACCTTCGGGCCCCGCAACTTCCTGCGCATCCTGAAGACGAAGTTCGGCCTGAGCGACCGATGACGGAGACGGGGAGGCACGGGTGCTGGTAGAGCTGGCGGTCCGCGACCTGGGGGTCATCGCCGAGCTCCGCCTGCTGCTCGGCGAGGGGATGACCGTCGTCACCGGCGAGACCGGCGCGGGCAAGACGATGGTCGTCGACGCCATCGAGCTGCTCGTCGGCGGGCGCGCCGACCCCATGCTCGTGCGCACGGGCGCCGAGGAGGCCTGGGTCGAGGGGCGCTTCGTGCGGCCGCCCGGGGCCGACGGGGACCTGCCGGAGGAGGTCGTGCTGGCGCGGGCCATCCCCCGCTCGGGCCGCAGCCGGGCCTACGTCGACGGCCGGCTGGCGACGGTCTCCGAGCTGGCCGCGATCGGCGCCCGGCTCGTCGACCTCCACGGCCAGCACGCCCACCAGTCGCTGCTGCACCCGGCCGCCCAGCGGGAGGCGCTCGACCGGTTCGCCGGCGTCGACCTCGCGCGCCTGCGGGCCGCCCGGGTGGCGGTGCGCGACCTGCTGGAGGAGCTCGAGCGCCTGGGCGGCGACGAGCGGACCCGGGCCCGGGAGATCGACCTGCTGCGCTACCAGGTCGACGAGATCGAGGCGGCCGCCATCGAGGGCCCCGACGAGGACGAGCGCCTCGAGGCCGAGGAGGACCAGCTGGCCGACGCCGCCGCCCACCGGGAGGCGGCGGCCGCCGCGGTCACCGCCCTGAGCGGCGACGGCGGCGGCGCGCTCGATGAGGCCGTGTCGGCCGGCGACGCGCTGGGCGTCGCGCTCGCCGCGGTGGCCGGCCGCCGGCCGTTCGCCGCGGCCGAGGAGCGGCTGCGGGCCGTGGCGGCCGAGGTCGCCGACATCGCCGCCGAGATCCGCGGTGCCGGCGAGGCGATCGAGGACGACCCCGAGCGCCTGGAGGCCGTGCGCGAGCGCCGCCAGCTGCTGCGCGAGCTGCGCCGCAAGTACGGCGAGACGCTGGCCGACGTGATCGCCGAGGGCGAGCGCCTGCGGGCCCGGCTGGCCGAGCTCGAGGGCTACGAGAAGCGGGCCGCCGAGCTGGACGCCGAGCTGGCCCGGGCGCGGGCCGAGGAGGCCGCGGCGGCGGCCGAGGTCGCGGCCGCCCGCCGGGCCGCCGCCCCCGAGCTGGCGGCCCGCATCCAGGAGAACCTGGCCGAGCTGGCCATGCCCAAGGCGCGCGTCGAGGTCGAGGTGCGGGGCGACGACCCCGGCGACGACGTCGAGATCCTGCTGGCGGCCAACCCGGGCGCGCCGCCGCTGCCGCTGGCCAAGGTGGCGTCGGGGGGCGAGCTGGCCCGCACCATGCTCGCGCTGCGCCTCGTGCTCACCGAGGCGCCGCCCACCCTCGTCTTCGACGAGGTCGACGCCGGCATCGGCGGCCAGGCCGCCGTCGCCGTCGGGCGGGCGCTGGCCCGCCTCGGTCGCCAGCACCAGGTCCTCGTCGTCACCCACCTGCCGCAGGTGGCCGCCTACGCCGACGCGCAGGTGCGGGTGGCCAAGCACACCGACGACGCGACGACCGTGTCGGAGGTCGCCGTGCTCGACCACGAGGAGCGGGTCGTCGAGCTGTCCCGCATGCTGTCGGGGCAGCCCGACAGCGACGCCGCCCGCCGCCACGCGGCCGAGCTGCTGGCGACCGCCGCCGGGGAACGGGGCCGCTGAGTGGTGCCGCCCGCCGAGCCCGCCGACCACCCGTCGCCGCCGGCCGCGGCCGGCGGCGACGGTGACGACCACGCCGAGCGCACCGGCCCGGCCCGCCGCCGGTGGGGCCTGGGTCGCCTCGAGCGGGTCGCCCGCCGCCGGGCCGCCGGGCCCCCGGCGCCCGTCCGGGGCGTGGCGCGCGTCGACCGGCGCACCAAGCGCCTCGTCAAGCGGCTGCGGCCCGGCGAGGTCGCGGTCATCGACCACGAGGACCTCGACCGCGTCGCCGCCGAGACCCTGGTCGACGCCGAGCCGGTGGCGGTGCTCAACGCGGCCCCGTCGATCAGCGGGCGCTACCCCAACCTCGGCCCGTTGCTGCTCAGCCAGGCCGGGATCCCGCTGGTGGACGATCTGGGCCCGGAGCTGATGGAGCGGGTGGCGGAGGGCGCGGTCGTCACCGTCGACGGCGACCGGGTGCTGGTCGACGGCACCGAGGTCGCCCGGGGCGTGCGCCAGACCCCCGAGTCGATCGAGCGGGCCATGGAGGACGCCCGGGCCAACCTGGGGCCGGCGCTCGAGCAGTTCGCCGAGAACACGGTCGAGTACATCCGCAAGGAGATCGACGTCCTCACCGGTGACCTCGAGCTGCCCGAGGTGCGCTGCGAGATCGCCGGGCGCCACGTGCTCATCGTCGTGCGGGGCATCGACTACAAGGACGACCTCGCCCTGCTGCAGCAGTCCGGCTACCTGCGGGGCGAGAAGCCGGTGGTCATCGGCGTCGACGGCGGGGCCGACGCGCTGCTCGAGCTGGGGGTCGTCCCCGACATCATCATCGGCGACTTCGACTCGGTCTCCGAGGGCGCCCTGCGGTGCGGCGCCCAGCTGATCGTGCACGGCTACACCGACGGCCGGGCGCCCGGTGCCGAGCGGCTGCGGCGGCTCGGCCTGCCCCACACGGTCTTCTCGGCCCCGGGCACGAGCGAGGACGTCGCCATGCTGCTCGCCCACGAGAAGGGCGCCGAGCTGATCGTCGCCGTCGGCACCCACAACAGCATGGTCGAGTTCCTCGACAAGGGCCGGGCCGGGATGGCGTCGACCTTCCTCGTCCGGATGAAGGTGGGCGACCGGCTCGTCGACGCCAAGGGCGTGAGCAGGCTCTACCGCAGCTCGGTTCGCACGCTCGACCTCGTGTGGATGATCCTGGCGGCCGCCTTCACGCTGGCCGTGGCGCTCATGCTCTCGGAGCCCGTCCGGCTGGTCCTCCGCGCCTTCTGGCGCTCGCTCATCTCCGGTTGATGGTCAACTTCCGCTTCCACATCGTCTCGCTGACGGCCGTCCTGCTCGCGCTGGGCATCGGCCTCGTGCTCGGCACCACGTTCCTGGACGAGGCGACGATCGACGGCCTGGAGAGCCAGCTCGACGGGCTCGAGCGCGACCTGGACGCCGCCGAGGAGCAGAACCGGCGGCAGCAGGAGCGCCTCGACATGTTCGAGCGCGAGCGCGAGCAGCTCGCCGAGCAGCTGGGGGACCGCCTCTACGACGGCCTCCTCGAGGGCGACCCGGTGCTGGTGGTCGCGACCCGGGGCGTGGACGAGCGCTGGGTCGACGAGGTGCTGCGCATGCTCGGCCAGGCCGACGCCCAGGTCGTCGGCGTCTGGTGGCTGACCGACCGCCTCGTGCTCGACGACGACGACGAGGTCGGCGACCTCGCCGCGGCGCTCGAGCTGAGCACCGACGACGCCGACCGCCTGCGGCGGAACCTCGCCGTCCAGCTCGCGGACGTGCTCTACGGCGCCTCCGAGGCGCCCGATGCCGTGGCGCCGCCCCCGGCCGACGTCCCCGGCCAGACGGCGCCGGCCGAGCCGCCCCTGCTGGCCCGGCTGCGGGACGCCGGCTTCGTCGAGTACGAGCTGCCCGAGGGGGCCGAGGGCGACGTCGTCCGCCTGCCGGTGTCCGGTCTGCGGGTCGTCGTCGTCGACGGCCCCGGGGCGTCGGTGTCGGTCGGCGAGGTCGTGCTGCCCGTCCTCGAGGAGCTGACCTCCGACGGGCCGATGCCGGTCGTCGCGACGCAGCCCTCGGTCCGGACCGGCGAGGACGTCGACGCCACCGAGGAGCCGCAGCTGGTCCAGGCCATCCGCGGCGACGACGAGCTCGCCGACCGGATCACGACGGTCGACAACCTCGACCACACCGCCGGCCGGGTGGCCACCCTGCTGGCCACGGTCGACGCCGTCCCGGGGTCGCCCACCGTCGGCCGCTACGGCACCGGTGAGGGCGTGGACGGCCTGCTGCCGACGCCGGCGGACGAGGGGTGACGACCGGCATGGCGGGGGAGCGGCGCGCACGGCGCTCGAGCACCACCCGGGCGGCGGCCGGGATGGGCGTCATCACCGCGGTGTCCCGTGCGCTCGGGCTCGTGCGGATGGTCGTCGTGGCGGCCGTGCTCGGTGTCAGCTACCTCGGCAACGCCTTCCAGCAGGCCAACTCGGTGTCGAACGTGCTGTTCGAGCTGCTGGCCGCCGGGGCGCTGTCGGCCGTGCTCGTCCCGACGTTCGTCGACCTGCTCGACCGGGGCGACCGGCGGGGCGCGGAGGAGGTCGCGGGCGGCGTCCTCGGCGTCGCCCTCGCCGGCCTGGGCGTCGTCACGCTGGCGGGTGTCCTCGGCGCGCCGTGGCTGGCCCGGGCGCTGACCGCCGCCGCGCCGGCCACGGTCCGGGACGACCAGCGCGAGCTGGTCGCCTACCTGCTCGTCTTCTTCGTGCCGCAGATCCTCCTCTACGCCGCGGGCACCGTGGCCACCGCGGTCCTCTACGCGCTGCGGCGCTTCGCCGTCACCTCGGCCGCCCCGATCGGCAACACGGTCGTCATGGTCGCCTGCCTGGCGGTGTTCCGGGTCGTGGCGGGGCCCGACCCGGGCCTCGACCTGTCGACCGGCGAGCGCCTGCTGCTGGCGGCGGCGGGCACCGGCGGGGTCGTGGCCTTCGTCGGCGTGCTCGTGGGCTCGTGCCGGCTGGCCGGGTTCCGGCTCCGGCCCCGGCGGCCGCACGGCGACGGCCGCGTCGCCGACGTGCTGCGCCACTCCGGCTGGGGCGTCGTCCTGCACACCGGCGCCGGGCTGCTGCTCGGCGCCGCGCTGGTGCTCGGCGCCGGCGTCGAGGGCGGTGTCGTCGCCTACCAGCTCGGCTGGGTGATCTTCCTCGCGCCCTACGCCGTGTTCGCCCAGCCGATCCACACGGCCATCCTGCCGGAGCTCGTGACCGAGGTGCGCGAGCACGGGACGGCGCGGGCGGCGGTGTCGCTCCGCTGGTCGCTCGAGCGGATGGCGCTGCTGCTCGCCCCGGTGACGGCGGGGATGATGGCGCTGGCGCTGCCGGCCATGCGGGTCGTCGCCTTCGGCGAGACCGGCCCCGAGGGCAGCGAGGTGCTGGCCGCGGCGGTGGCCGGGCTGGCGGTCGGGCTGCTGCCCTACAGCGCGTTCCTGCTGCTGTCCCGGGGGTACTACGCGCTGGGCGACAGCCGCACGCCGGGCGTCGTGTCGGTGGCCGTCGCGCTGGGCGGCGTCGTCGTCATGGTGCTGGCCTGGGCGCTCGCCGACGGCGCGGCGCTGATCTACGGCCTCGGGCTCGGGCACTCGGCCGCCTACACCGCCGGCGCCGCCGTGCTCGGCGTCGGCCTGGCGCGGCGCACCGGCGGGTCGCTGTGGCCGGCGGCCATCGGCCGGGTGACGGCGGTGTCCGCCGTCGTGGGGCTCGGGGCGTGGGCCGCGGGGCGGGCCCTCGTCGGCGGCGAGACCGGCCAGCTGCCCAACCTCGCCGCCGTGGCCGGGATCGGCGTCGTCGGGGCGGCGCTGGTCGTCGCCGGCTACCGGCTGACCCGGGTGCGGGCCGCGCTGACCGAGCGCACCCCGGTGCCGCCGGCGGAGGGCGCCGCCGTGGGGGTGCCGGCGTGAGCGGGCGCCGGCGCCGCCGGGCGCCCCGGTTGCTCGCGCTGGCGGCCGCCCTGGTCGCCGCCGGGACCGGCTGCGCGTCGGGCGCGGCCGAGGGCATCGAGCGCCCGGTCGAGCGGGTGCTCGTCGTCTCGCTGCCGTACACCGACTGGGCGACCGTCGAGGACGCCGACATGCCGGTGCTGGAGGACCTGGTCGACCACAGCGCCATCGCGGACGTGACCACCCGCATCGGCCGGCGCAGCGCGACCTCGACCGACGCCTACCTGACCCTCGGCGCCGGCACCCGGGCCGTCGCCCCGGCGGTCGACACGGCCGTCGCCGTCGAGCCCGAGGAGACCTACGGCGGCCTCCCGGCCGGCGAGTTCCTCGCCCGCCGCCTCGGTGAGGTGCCGGAGGGCATCGCCTACCTCGGCATCGGCGCGGCCATCGACGCCAACGAGAGCTCCCCGTTCGGGGCCGAGGTGGGCCTGCTCGGCGACCGGCTGGCCGAGGCCGGCGTCCACCGGGCGGTCGTGGCCAACGCGGACGCCGTCGAGGGCTTCGTCAGCGTCGACCCGCCACCGGAGGGGGCCTACGCGCGGGGCGCGGCGACGGTGCTGATGGGGTCGGACGGCACCGTGCCCGACGGCGCCGTCGGCCGGTCGCTGCTCGCCGACGACCCCCGCGCCGCGTTCGGCTGGCGGCTCGACCACGGGAAGGTGCTCGACGCGTTCGACCAGGCGTGGGATCGCGACGGGCGGGTCGTGGCGCTGGTCGAGGCCTCCGACCTCGGCCGCGTCGCCGCCTACGGCCGCCTGGCCTCGGCGTCGCAGCGCCGGGCCCTCCGGGAGCAGGCGCTGGCCGACGCCGACGCCCTGCTCGGCGCCCTGCTCGAGCGGGTCGACCCCGAGCAGGACGCGGTGATCGTGCTCTCCCCGGTGTCGTCGTCGCCGTCCGCCCTCGGGCTGGTGGCGCTGCGGGCCCCCGGCGTCGACGGCGGGCTCCTGCAGTCGGCCACGACGCGGCGCGACGGCTACGTGCAGCTGGCGGACGTCGCGCCGACGGTGCTCGAGCTGCTGGGCGAGCCGGTGCCCGACGAGATGGAGGGCCGGCCCTTCCAGGTCGGCACCCGGGACGTCGGGGACCGGACGGCGCACCTCGTCGAGGCGGCCGAGGCCGCGGCGTTCCGCGACGACACGCTGCCGCTGGCGATCACCGGCATCACCGCGCTGCTCGTCGTGCTGGCGCTGGCCGTGCGGTTCCGGCGGCGCCTGCCCCCGCGGGCCCGGCGCCTCCTCCCGCCCCTCGTCTACGGGGCGCTGGGCATCGTGCCGGCCAGCTTCCTCGTCGGGCAGGTCGGTGCGGCGCGGGCCAACCTGCCGGCCCAGGCCGTGGTCGTCGTCGTGGTCGCAACGCTGGTGGCGGTCGCCGCCGACCGTGCCGAGGCCTGGCGCCCGGGCTCGGGGCCCCTGGTCGCCGTGGGGGCCATCGTCGGGCTCATCGGCGTCGACCTGCTGATCGGCGCCCCGCTGCAGCTCAACACGCTGTTCGGCTACTCGGTGGCGGTCGCCGGCCGGTTCACCGGGGTGGGGAACCTGGCCTTCGCCCTGTTCGGGTCGGCGACGATCGTCCTCGCCGGGCTGCTGGCCGACCGCCTGGGCGAGCGGGGCGTGCGCCTCGCGGTCGCCGTGATGGCCGCCGTGGTCGTCGTCGAGGGGCTCCCGATGCTGGGCGCCGACGTCGGCGGCGTGCTGTCGATGGTGCCGGCCTTCGGGCTGACGGCGCTCGTGCTGTGGGGTCGACCGGTCGGCTGGCGCGAGGTCGCGGGCCTGGCCGTGGGGACGCTGGCCGTGCTGCTCGTCTTCGCGCTCGTCGACGCCGCCCGACCCGCCGAGGTGCAGACCCACCTGGCCCGGTTCGCCGACCACGTGCTGTCGGGCCGGTGGGACACGCTGACCAAGAGCCTCGGCCGCCGCTGGCAGGCCAGCCTGGGCGGCGCCGAGCTGGCCGGCTGGGCCACCATCGGCACGGCCATGGCGACGGCGGGCGCCTACGCCGCCCTGGTGGCCGCCGGCCGGATGGGCCCGGGGGCGACGCGCCCGCTGCGGCACCGGCCCACGATCGCCGCGGCCGCCGGGCTCGGCGCGCTCGCCGTCGTCGGGCTGGTGGCCAACGACTCGTCGGTCGCCGTGCCCCTCACCATGCTCATCGTCGTCGGACCGGCCGTGATGCTGCGGGTCCTGGCCGAGGACCCGGCCGTCCCCGCGGTCGCCGCCCCGCCAGGGGGTGGGCGGTGACCGCCCGGGGCGGGCCGCCGGGGCTCCTACACTCGTCGGGTGCCGTGGCCGCCGATCCGTTCGTGAGCACGTCCCCGCCGCCCGCCCGCCGGGCGCGCCGGTGGTCGGCGGCGCTCGCGGCCGTGCTCGTCGCCCTCGGCGCGCTCCTCGGGCCGGCGCCGCCCGCCGGGGCGGAGGACGAGGACGGCGCCGAGCGCGTGCTGCTGATCTCCGTGCCCGGCCTGACCTGGGCCGAGGTGCGGGACCACGACCTGCCGACGATCGAGGCCCTGCTCGAGCGGTCGGCGCTCGCCGACATGGCGCCCCGGGGCGTCTCGCCCCGGTCGACGCCCGGGGCCGCCTACCTGACGATCTCCGCCGGCAGCCGGGCGATCTCCGACACCGTCGTCGACGGCCAGCAGCTCGCCCTCGGCGAGCAGGCCGGCAGGTCGTCGGCCGGCGACATCTTCGCCCGCCGCACCGGCGTCGAGCCCGACGGCGAGTACGTCGCCCTCGGGTGGCCGACGCTCGAGCGGGTGAACGCCCGCCAGCCCTACGACGCGAAGCTGGGACTGCTCGCCGACACCCTGCTGGAGGCCGGCCTCGGCGTCGAGGTGATCGGCAACGCCGACGGCACCGACAGCGTCGGCACCTCCTACGAGCGGCAGGTCGGCCTGGCCGCCGTGACCGGCGACGGCGTCGTCCCGGCCGGCGAGCTCGACGCCGACCTCATCGAGATCGACCCCGCCAGCCCGTTCGGCGTGCGCCAGGACGTCGACCAGGTGGTCGAGCGGTTCCGCGACGCCTGGCGGGCGCCGGCCGGGCGGGACGGCGGGCTGGTCGTCGTCGAGGCCTCCGACCTCGCCCGGTCGATGCGCTACCGGAAACGGGTCGACGCGTCCCGCTACGCCGAGCTGCGGTCCCGGGCGCTGGCCGACGCCGACGAGCTGGTCGCCCGCCTGCTCGAGGAGGTCGACGAGGACCGCGACGCGGTCTTCCTGCTCGCCCCCTACAACCTGCCCGGCGACCGCGACCTCGTCGTCGCCGCGCTGGCCCGCCCCGGCTCGCCGCCCGGCTACATGCGGTCGGCGTCCACCCAGCGCTCCGGGTTCCTGACCCTCGTCGACGTCGCGCCGACGATCCTCGACACGCTGGACGTCCCCCGGCCGGTGGCGATGGAGGGCCGGCCGGCCGAGGTGCTGGCCTCGGACGACTCCCTGGACGAGCGGGTCGACCGGCTGATCACCCTCAACGCGGCGTCCCGCTTCCGCGAGCAGATGCTGTTCCCGACGACCCTGGCGGTCGTCGTGATCATCGGCGTCGTCTGCGCGCTGGCGATGGCGCTGATCGCCCGGGGCGGCGACGCGCGGGCCCGCCGGGTCGTGGCCACCGCGGCGCTGGCCGACCTGTGCGTGCTGCCGCTCTCGTTCATCGCCCGGGCCTTCCCGCTCGAGCGGCTGGGCGCGACCTTCTACTGGGCCTTCGTCGTCACCACCGCGATCGCGGTGGCGGTGGCCGTCGACGCCGTCGCCCGCTGGCTCGGCCGCCCGCGGGCCGCGCTCGTCGCCGTGCTGGCCTTCGTCATGCTCGTGCCGGTCCTCGACGTCATGACCGGCTCGCGGCTCAGCCTCAGCGCGGCCTTCGGCTACTCGCCGACCGGCAACTCCCGCCTCTACGGGATCAGCAACTACTCGTTCGGCATGGTGGCCGGGGCCGCGTGCCTGCTGGCCGCCCTCGTGGCCCACCGCTGGCCGGGGCGGCGGGGCCAGGCGGCGTCGGTGGCGCTGCTCGTCGCGGTGCTCGTCGTCATCGGCGTGCCGGTGTTCGGGTCGGACGTCGGCGGGATCATCGCCTTCACGCCGACGATCCTCGTGTTCGCGGCCATGGTCACCGGCTACCGCGTGCGGTTCCGGACGGTCGTCGTCGCCCTCGTGCTCACGGTCCTGGCGGTGACCGGGTTCGGCCTGCTCGACCTCGCCCGGCCCCCGGGCCAGCGGGCCCACCTGGGCCGGCTGTTCGAGCGGATCGGCGACGAGGGCGTGGGCCCGCTGCTGTCGATCATGGAGCGCAAGCTGCTCGCCAACCTGCGGGTGACGACCAGCTCGTTCTGGTCCGCCATGGTGCCGGTCGCGGTGGCCTTCGTCGTGTTCCTGGTCCGGTTCCCGTCGCGCCCGATGGCGCAGCTGCGGGCGGCGATCCCCACGCTGCGGACCGGCCTCGTCGCCGCGGTCGTCGCCGCGGTGCTGGGGAGCGCGGTCAACGACTCGGGGATCATCGTGGGAGGTGTGACGATGTTCGTCGTGGTGGGAGCCCTGCTGTGGCTCTCGATGGAGCTGGTCGTCCCCGCCGTCGCCCCGCCGGGCGCCGCGGTCGAGGAGGCCGAGGGGGCCTCGGCCGACGGGACCGACGCCGGGGGGCGCGGGCGGGAGGGCGAGCCGTCCCCGGCCGCCGCGCCGGCGGGAGGGGAGCGGCCGTGACGGCCGGCGAGGTCGAGGCGCCCGCCGACCCGGCGACGCCGCCGGCCGAGGGCGACGAGATCCCGCGCCGCGCCCGGGTGCTGGTGGCGATCGTCCTCGTGCTGCTGCTCGTGCCCGGCGTCATCGGCTTCGACCTGTGGCCGCTCACCGGCTGGCGGCTGTTCAGCCTGAGCCGTGACGCCGACCAGACCCGGTGGGTGCTGCTGGCCGTCGACGCCGAGGGCGAGCGGGACGTCGTCAGCCTCGAGGAGCTGCCGCTCGGCTACCGCCACGCCGAGTGGCCGATGAGCGAGCTGCCGGGCGCCGGCCGGGCGCGCCGCGACGACGTCTGCCGGGCGCTGCTCGGCGCCGTGGTCGAGGCCCGGCCGGGCACGACCGAGCTGGTCATCGCCCGCGACCACGCCCGCCTGGTCGAGGTCGACGGCGAGTGGACGACCCGCCACGACTACGAGCCGTTCCACAGCTGCGAGCCGGGGGAGGAGGGTCGATGAGCCGGGCCCAGAGCTGGGTGGTCCGGGCCCGCCACGCGCTCGACGACGCCCTGTGGGGGCCGGAGACGGCGGCCCGGCTGGTCTTCGTCCACACCGCGCTGGCGGCGCTGATCGGCGTGCGGATCGTCGCCGGCTCCTACCGGCAGCTGGCCGACACGCCGCCGGCCCTGGTCGACCCCGTGCCGATCCTCGGCTTCCTCGACCGCATGCCCTCGGTGGAGGTCATCGTGGCGCTGCAGGTGGTCGGCGGCCTCGCCGCCCTGGCCGCGGTCCTGCGCCGCCATCCCCGCCTGGCCTTCGCCGTGGCCTGGGTCTGCTACCTCGTGCTGGCCGGCCTGCGGGGCAGCCGGGGGAAGGTGCTGCACAACGACCTGCTCCTGCTGTGGGCGTCGGCGCCGTTCCTGCTCGCGCCCGTCGACGTCGACCGGCACGACCCCGTGCCCCGCCGGCGCTACGGCTGGCCGATCCGGGTCGGCATCGTCGTGACCGCGCTCATCTACTTCTTCGCCGGCTACCACAAGCTGCGGCGGTCCGGGCCGTCGTGGGCCTACGGCGACAACATGCGCTACATCGCCCTGTGGGGCCCGGCCATCGGGTCGAGCGGCTGGGCGGGCATCGCCCGCTGGACCGGCGAGCACATCTGGGTGGCGCGGGCCTCCGGCGTGTTCATCCTCGGGCTGGAGCTGGCCTACCCGGTCGTGATCTTCGTGCCGAGGACCCGGTTGTGGTTCGCGGCCGGCGCCGTCTTCCTCCACGTCAGCACGTGGTTCCTGCTGGGCCTCGACTACTGGGCCTGGGCGGTCACCGTCCCGCTGCTGCTCGTCGACTGGCCGGCGGCGCTCGCCCGGCTCCGGGAGCGGCGGGCCCGGCGCCCCGCGGCCGAGGCCCGCCCGGCGACGGCCGGCTGAGCCGGGGGCCCGGGCGTGGTCGTCGCTGCCTTCCTCGTCGGCGCCGTCCTGGCCGCCGTGCTGTGGGCCATGACGGCGCCGGCGTTCGGGGCCCCGGTGTTCGGCCGGGAGAACGTCCGGGGCCGGATCGTGCCGACCGCGGCGGGCGTCCTCGTCGCCCTCGTCGTGGTCGCGGCCGACGCCGCGGTGGCCGTGGCCGTCGCGGCCGGGGCCGAGCCCGATGCCGCCGCGGTCGCCGGGCTGCGGCTCGCCACCCCGGCGGCGCTCGGCTTCGCCGTCCTCGGCCTGCTCGACGACCTCGGCGGGGCGGGGGAGAGCGGGGGGTTCCGCGGCCACCTGCGGGCGCTCGGGCGGGGCCGGCTCACGACCGGCTCGGTCAAGCTGTTCGGCGGCGCCGCGGTGGCCGTCGTCGCCGTCCACGCCGCCCGCCCGTCCACCGGCGTCGGCCGGCTGCTGGCCGACGGGGCGCTCGTGGCGCTGGCCGCCAACCTCGGCAACCTGCTCGACCGGGCGCCGGGGCGCACGACGAAGGTGGCGCTCCTCGCCCTCGTGGCGCTGGTCGTGGCGGTGGGCGCCGAGCCCGAGCTCGCCGGGGTGGCGCTGGTCGTCGGCGCCGGCGCCGGGCTGCTGCCGGCCGACCTGGGCGAGCGCCTCATGCTCGGCGACGCCGGGGCCAACGTGCTGGGAGCCGTGCTCGGCCTCGGCGTCGTGGTCACGTGCGGGCCCACCGCCCGCACCGCGGTGCTCGTCGTCGTGGCGCTGCTGAACCTGGTCAGCGAGCAGGTCTCCTTCAGCCGGGTCATCGCCGCGGTGCCGCCGCTGCGGGCCCTCGACCGCTGGGGGCGCCTGCCCTGAGCCCGGCCGGGCGCGGCGTCCGGTGTGACCTCCGGCGACGATCCGCGTTCAGGTGGGGGTCACCGGGTTAGGCTGTGCTCCCGTGACAAAACACATCTTCGTCACGGGCGGGGTGGCCAGCTCCCTCGGCAAGGGCATCTCCGCGTCGTCGCTCGGTCGGCTCCTCAAGGCACGCGGCCTGCGCGTGACCATGCAGAAGCTCGACCCCTACATCAACGTCGACCCGGGGACGATGAACCCGTTCGAGCACGGAGAGGTGTTCGTCACCGACGACGGCGGCGAGACCGACCTCGACCTCGGGCACTACGAGCGCTTCATCGACGAGTCGCTGTCCCGCGGCAGCAACGCCACCACGGGCTCGATCTACTCGGCGGTCCTGGCCGCCGAGCGGCGGGGCGACTACCTGGGCAAGACCGTCCAGGTGATCCCCCACATCACCGACGAGATCAAGCGCCGCATCACCCGCCTGGCCGGCGACGACGTCGACGTCGTCATCACCGAGATCGGCGGCACCGTGGGCGACATCGAGATCCTGCCCTTCCTCGAGGCCATCCGGCAGCTGCGGCTCGACGTCGGGCGCCGGAACGTCGCCTTCGTCCACGTCACGCTCGTGCCCTTCATCGGCCCGGCGGGCGAGCAGAAGACCAAGCCGACCCAGCACTCGGTGACCGAGCTGCGGGCCCGGGGCATCCAGCCCGACGTCATCGTCTGTCGCAGCGAGCGCCCGCTGAGCGACGCCCTCAAGCAGAAGATCTCCCGGCTGTGCGACGTGCCGCCCGAGGCCGTCGTCAACGCCGCCGACGCCGAGAACCTCTACGAGGTGCCGCTCACCCTCCACGAGGAGGGCTTCGACGACGTCGTCGTGCGGCACCTCGAGCTGGACACCCGCCCGCCGGACCTGACCGAGTGGGAGCGGCTCGTCGCCCGCATCGAGTCGGCCACCCGCGAGGTCCGGGTCGGCATCATCGGCAAGTACGTCAGCCTGCCCGACGCCTACCTGTCGGTGGTCGAGGCGCTGAAGCACGGCGGCTTCCACCACGGCGCCAAGGTCGAGGTCGACTGGATCCAGGCCGAGGAGGTCGAGGGGCTGCTCGCCGAGGGCCGCCTGCGCGACCTCGACGGCATCGTCATCCCGGGCGGCTTCGGCGAGCGGGGGGTCGAGGGCAAGATCGCCGCCGCCGGCTACGCCCGCGAGCACCGCATCCCGTGCCTCGGGCTGTGCCTCGGCATGCAGGTCATGACCATCGAGTTCGCCCGCAACGTGCTGGGCATGACCGGGGCGAACTCGACGGAGTTCGACCCGACGACGCCGTACCCGGTCATCGACCTGATGGACAGCCAGCGGGACGTCACCGACAAGGGCGGGACCATGCGGCTCGGGGCCTACGTCGCCGAGCTGGTCGAGGGGTCGATCGTCGCCCAGGCGTACGGCAAGACGGTGGTCTCCGAGCGCCACCGACACCGCTACGAGTTCAACCCGAAGTTCCGCCACCGGTTCGAGGGCAGCGGGTTCGTCTGCTCGGGCACCTCGCCCGACGGGCGCCTGGTCGAGTTCATCGAGCTGGCCGACCACCCCTTCTGGGTCGGGACCCAGGCGCACCCCGAGTTCAAGAGCCGGCCCAACCGCCCGGCGCCGCTGTTCCGGGAGTTCGTCGCCGCCGCGCTCGACCGGGCCGAGGGCCGCCGGCCCCACCTGTTCCCGGTCGACGACGCCGTCGCCGTGCGGACCGCGCCGTGACGGCGCCCGAGCCCGGGCCCGCCTTCCGGGTCCTCGCCGAGCGGCCCGAGTGGTCGGGCCGGCGCATCGCCGCGGCGGTGCTCGAGGTCGAGGGGCCCGACGGCAGCCGCCACGAGCGCGAGGTCGTGCGCCACCCCGGCGCGGTCGGGGTCGTGCCGCTCCACGACGACGGCACGGTGACCCTCGTGCGCCAGTACCGGGCGGCGGTCGACCGGGACCTGTGGGAGGTGCCGGCCGGCCTGCGCGACGTCGAGGGCGAGCCGCCCGAGGTGACGGCCCGCCGCGAGCTGGTCGAGGAGGCCGGGCTGGAGGCCGAGCGCGTCGAGCACCTGGTGACCTTCCACAACTCGCCCGGCTTCACCGACGAGGCGGTCGTGCTCTACGTCGCCACCGGCCTGTCGCCGGTGCCGGACGATCGGCAGGGGATCGAGGAGCAGCACATGGCGGTGGAGCGGGTGCCGCTGCAGGTCGCGCTCGACATGGTCGACGACGGCCGCATCACCGACGCCAAGACCGTCATCGGGCTGCAGGCCGTGGCCCGCCGGTACCCGCCGGCGGGCTGAGCCGGGCGGCCGGGACGGCGGCCGGGGGCCCGGCGACCGGCCGGGTCAGCCGCAGCCGCAGGCGCCGCCGCAGCAGCCCCCGCCGCCGGCGGCGGGGGCCGGGTCGCTGCCCGTGGCCCGGCCGCCCACGGCGACGAGCGGCATCAGCTTGACGGTGTCGGTGTGGCCGGCGGGGCAGGCCACGGGCGCGGACGCCTCGCTCATCGACCGGCGGACCTCGAAGGTCTCGCCGCACGTACGGCAGCGGAAGTCGTACAGGGGCACGGGTCTCCTCGCAGCGTCGGCCGGTGGGTCGGGACCGGTCCCCGGTCGGGGCCCGGGTGCCACGTTAGCCCTGGCCGGCGCCCTAGGGTGACGGCCGATGCGGTCGACCGGGACCTCCACCCCGCCTCCCGCCGGCAGCGCCGAGGGGACCGACCCGGCGGAGGCGCCGGACCTGCTGCCGCTGGCCGTCGAGGAGTGGCTGACGTGGCTGGCCACCGAGAAGGGCCGGGTGCCGTCCACCCTGGCCGCCTACCGGCGGGACGTCCGCCGCTGGTGGCGCTGGCTGCGGGCGCGGGGCCTCGACCTCGGCGACGTCCGGGAGCCCGACGTCGAGGCCTACATCGCGGACCTGCGGGACGCCGGCCTGGCGCCGGCGACCGTGGCCCGGGCCGTCGTGGCCGTCCGGTCGCTCCACCGGTTCCTCGCCGTCGAGGGCCACACGGCGTCCGACCCGGGGGCGCTCGTCGAGGCGCCCCGCGTCCCGGCGGGCCTGCCGAAGGCGCTCACCGAGGACGAGGTCGCCGCGCTGCTCGACGCGGTCCAGGGCGACGACCCGGTCGCCCGGCGGGACCGGGCGATGCTCGAGGTCCTCTACGCGACCGGGCTGCGCATCTCGGAGCTCGTCGGCCTGCGGCTCGCCGACCTCGACCTCGAGTCCGGGCTGCTGCGGGCCTTCGGCAAGGGGTCGCGGGAGCGGATGGTGCCGATCGGCACACCCGCCACCGCCGCGCTCGTCGCCTGGCTCGGGCCGGGCGGGCGGCCGGCGCTGGTGCCCGAGCGGTGGGCCCGGCGGGGGGACGCGGACGCCGTCTTCCTCAACCGCCGCGGCGGGCGGCTGACCCGCCAGGGGGCGTGGCTCGTCGTGAAGCGGTGGGCGACCGAGGCGGGCCTGGCCCACAAGCTGTCCCCCCACGTGCTGCGCCACTCGTGCGCCACCCACATGCTGGAGCGGGGGGCCGACATCCGGGCGGTCCAGGAGATGCTCGGCCACGCCTCGATCAGCACGACGCAGGTCTACACCCGGGTCTCGACCGAGCGGCTGCTGGCCGCCTACCGGGCCGCCCACCCCCGGGCGCGCCGGTCGTGAGAGGCCCCGGTCCGCCCCCCCGACCACGCCCCGAGCCCGATCGGCGGCGGACCGTCGCATCCGCCACCGTTCCGGTACCCTGCGGTTGATGACCGACCAGACCCTGCTGTCCACGCTGCGCGGCCAGCTCGAGGACGAGCGCGCCCGACTGGAGGCGCAGATCGCGGCGCTCGAGGTCGGTTCCGACGGGACCTACGACGACAACTTCGCCGACTCCGGGCAGGTGACCGCCGAGCAGAGCGAGAACCTGGCCCTGCTCAACCAGCTGAACGACCAGCTGGACGAGGTCAACCACGCCCTGTCCAAGATGGACGACGGGACGTACGGGATCTGCGAGGTCTGCGGCCGTCCGATCGCCGAGGCCCGCCTCGAGGCCATGCCGGCGACCCGGTTCTGCATCGACCACGCGTGACGGCCGCGGGCCGGCTGCGGCACCTGCACCACCTGGCACGGCGGTTCGTCGGGTCGTTGTGGCCCCTCGGTCCGCGGGCGGCCGACGAGCGCTGGGCCCTGGGCGTGCTCACCCCGGGCGAGCGGGCCCTCTGGCGGCGCATGGGCGGCGCCGACCGCCGCCACGCCGTCGCCGTCGCCCGCCGCACCGAGCAGGCGCTCGGCGCCCGGGCCACCCGCCCCGTGCTGGCCGCCGCGCTCCTGCACGACGTCGGCAAGGTCGAGAGCGGCCTCGGGCCGGTGCGCCGGGCCGCGGCCACGGTGGCCGGGGCCCTGGCCGGGCGCGCCCGCGCGGCGCGCTGGAGCGAGCGAGGCGGCGCCGTGGGGCGCGTCGGGCGCTACCTCTGCCACGACCGCATCGGCGCCGCGCTGCTGGCCGCCGCCGGCAGCGACGAGCTGACCGTCGCCTGGGCCCGGGAGCACCACCTGGCGCCCGAGCGCTGGTCGCTGCCGGCCGACGTCGCGGCCGCGCTGAAGGCGGCCGACGACGACTGACCGCCGCGCCGGTGCCCGGCCGGGTCAGAGCGGCGGCAGCCCGAGGCGGTCGCGCACCCGGACCATGGTGGCCGAGGCCGTCTTGCGGGCCTTCTCGGCGCCCATGGCCAGGATGCGGGCCGTCTCCGCCGGGTCGGCCGCCAGCTCGGCGAAGCGCTCCTGCAGCGGGCGCAGCAGCTCGATGACGGCCTCGGCGGTGTCGGCCTTCAGCGGCCCGTACTGGGTGTAACCGGCGGCGACCTCGTGGGGGTCGCGGTCGGTGGCGGCGGCGAGGATGGCGACGAGGTTGGACACCCCGGGCTTGGCCTCGGGGTCGTAGCGGACCTCGGACTCGCTGTCGGTGACCGCCCGCTTGAACTTGCGCTCGATGACCTTCGGCTCGTCGAGCACCAGCACCGTGCCCTGGGGCGAGTCGACGGACTTGGACATCTTCCGCCGGGGGTCCTGCAGGTCCATGACCCGGGCGGCCACCGGCGGGATCGCCGCCTCGGGCACGACGAAGGTCTCGCCGTAGCGGCTGTTGAACCGGACGGCCAGGTCGCGGGCCAGCTCGAGGTGCTGGCGCTGGTCGTCGCCCACCGGCACCTTCTCGGTGTCGTAGAGCAGGATGTCGGCGGCCATGAGCGCCGGGTAGGTGAAGAGCCCGGCCGACACGAACTCGCTGCGCTCGGCCTTCTCCTTGAACTGCGTCATCCGGCGCAGCTCGCCGAAGGACGCCGTGCACTCCATGACCCAGCCCAGCTCGGTGTGCTCGGCCACGTGGCTCTGGGCGAAGAGCGTGACCACCTCGGGGTCGAGGCCGGCGGCGACGAGGACCTGGGCGAGCTCGAGGATCTTGGCCCGCAGCTCGGTCGGGTCCTTCGGCACGGTGAGCGCGTGCAGGTCGACGATGCAGTAGAGGGCGTCGTCGTCGTGCTGGGTGGCGACCCAGCGGCGCACGGCTCCGAGGTAGTTGCCGAGGTGGATCTCACCGGTGGGCTGGATGCCGGAGAACACGCGCGCCATGGGAGCCGATCGTAGAGGCTGCTCCGGCCGGTCCCCGCACCGGTTCCGGGCCCGGCGACGGTCCGCGTCGGCCCGGTGACCTGGTGATTATCATCGCCCCGATGCCCTACGAGGTGCAGACCCCCGTCTTCGAGGGCCCGCTCGACCTGCTGCTCCACCTCATCCTGGCCGAGCAGGTCGACCTCTACGAGGTGCAGCTGTCGACCATCGTCGACGGCTACCTCGCCGAGCTCGAGCGGATGGAGCGCCTCAACCTCGACGTGGCCAGCGAGTTCCTGCTCATCGCGGCCACGCTCGTCGAGCTGAAGAGCCGCCGCCTGCTGCCGCAGGGCGACGACGTGGACATCGACGACGAGCTGGCGCTGTGGGAGGAGCGCGACCTCCTGCTCCACCGCCTCGTCGAGTGCAAGACCTTCAAGGAGGCGGCGGTCGCGCTGTCGGCCATGGCCGCCGAGGCGAGCCGGAGCGTCGGCCGCACGGTCGGCGTCGACGAGCGCTTCGTGGGGCTGACGCCCGACGTGCTGGCCGGCGTCACGCCCGAGGACCTGCGCCGGGCCTACCTGCGGGCGGTCGCCCCCAAGCCGACGCCGCGGGTCGAGCTCGACCACGTCGCCCCGATCCGGGCCTCGGTCACCGACGCCATCACCGAGCTGCTCGAGGAGCTGCCCCGGGTGGGGCGGACCACCTTCCGGGAGCTGACCGCCGACCTCGTCGACCGGATCGAGATCGTCGTGCGCTTCCTCGCCGTGCTCGAGCTGTACAAGGTCGGCATGGTCGACCTGGAGCAGCCCCACACCTTCGGCGAGATCACGGTGGCGTGGCTGGGGCGCGACCACGAGGGCGTGCGCGACCTGGCCGAGATCGACGCCTACGACGGCTGACGCCATGAGCGACGCACCGTCACCGCCCCCGGAGCCCTCGCCCGACGGCGCCGCCGAGCGGGCCCGGGCCGACGCCCGCCGGGCGCTGGAGGCCATCATCCTCGTCGCCGAGCAGCCGGTCTCCACCAACCTGCTCGGCCAGCTGCTGGAGGTGCGCCCGGCCCTCGTCGAGCAGATGTGCCGCGAGCTGGCCGAGGAGTACGAGCGCGAGGGCCGGGGCTTCCAGCTGGCCCGCGTGGCCGGCGGCTGGCGCTACCAGACCCACCCCGACCTCGCCCCCTACGTCGAGCGGTTCGTGCTCGAGGGCCAGAACGCCAAGCTGTCGGCCGCGGCCCTGGAGACGCTGGCCATCGTGGCCTACAAGCAGCCGATCTCGCGGGCCCAGGTGGCCTCCATCCGGGGCGTCAACGTCGACGGGGTCATGCGGACGCTGCAGCAGCGGGGGTACATCACCGAGGTCGGGCGCGACCCCGGGCCCGGGCAGGCCATCATGTACGGCACGACGCCGCGGTTCCTCGAGGCGCTCGGGATCGACTCGCTCGACGAGCTGCCGCCGCTCGGCGACTTCGTGCCCGACGCCGAGGTCGTCGAGCAGCTCGAGCGCGGGCTGCGGCCCGACCGGTCGACCGTCCCGGAGCCGTCCGCGTTCGGCGAGCCGGACGGCGACGGCCCGGCGGGCGACGGTCGTGGGGCCGGGGGGCCCGGGGCCACCGACGCGTGAGCGCCGAGGGCGAGCGGCTGCAGAAGATCCTCGCCCGGGCCGGCATCGGCAGCCGGCGGGCCTGCGAGGAGCTCATCGCGGCCGGCCGGGTCCGGGTCAACGGCGAGGTGGCCGTCCTCGGCGACCGTGCCGACCCCGACGCGGACGTCATCGAGGTCGACGGCGTCCGCATCGGCACCCGCCAGGGCCTCGTCTACTACCTGCTCAACAAGCCGAGGGGTGTGGTCTCGACCGCCTCGGACCCGCAGGGGCGGCCGACCGTCGTCGACCTCGTGCCCCGCCGGCCCCGCGTCTACCCGGTGGGGCGACTCGACGCCGACACCGAGGGGCTCCTCCTGCTCACCAACGACGGCGACCTCGCGCACCGGCTGACCCACCCGTCCTACGGCGTCGAGAAGGAGTACCTGGCCGAGGTGGCGGGGACGCCGTCCCGGGGGGCGCTGCGGCGGCTGCGGGAGGGCGTCGAGCTGGACGACGGGCCGACGGCCCCGGCCACGGTGTCGCTCGTGGGCGACCACCTGCTGCGCATCGCCGTCCACGAGGGGCGCAACCGCCAGGTGCGGCGCATGTGCGAGGCCGTCGGGCACCCGGTCCGGCGCCTCGTGCGGGTCCGCATCGGTCCCCTCGCCGACCGGCGGCTGCCCCCGGGGCGGTGGCGGCACCTGACCCAGCAGGAGGTGCGGGCGCTCGAGCGGGCCGCGGCGGCGCGGCCGGGGCGCGCCCGCCGGGGCCGGCGCGGCCGGGGCCGCCGGCCGCCGAGTGGTCGCCCGGGCACCGCACGCCGCTAACCTCGACGCGTCATGCCCCCCGTCGTCCGGGCGCTGCGCGGCGCCACCACCATCGACGTCGACGAGAAGGACCACCTGTTCGAGCGGGTGATCGCCCTGCTCGAAGCGCTCTTCGAGCGCAACGGGATCCGGCACGACGACCTCATCAGCGTGCTGTTCACCGCCACCGACGACATCCACTCGGCCTTCCCGGCCGAGGCCGCCCGCAAGTTCGGCCTCGGCGACGTGCCGCTCATCTGCGCGCGCGAGCTCGACGTCGAGGGCGGGACGCCCCGCTGCATCCGAGTGCTCATCCACCTGTACACCGACCGGTCCCGCGGCGAGCTGCACCACGTCTACCTCGAGGGCGCCCGCCACCTGCGCGACGACCTCCCCGCCTGACGTGGTCCTCGGGCAGCCCCCCACGCCGGGCCGCGCCGTGATCGTCGGCACCGGGCTGATCGGCGGGTCGATCGGCATGCGGCTGCGCCGGGAGGGCTGGTACGTCACCGGCCGCGACCGCGACCCGGCCCGGGCCCAGCGGGCGCTCGAGCTCGGCGCCCTCGACGCCGTCGGGGACGACCCCGACGCGACGATCACCTTCGTGGCCACGCCCGTGCGGGCGGTCGCCGAGGAGGCCCGCAAGGCCCTGGCCGCCGGGCCGGGCCTGGTCACCGACGTCGGCGGCGTGAAGGCGTCGATCGTCGACGCGGTCGACGACCCCCGCTTCGTCGGCGGCCACCCCATGGCCGGCTCCGAGCAGGACGGCGTCGACGGCGCCACCCCCGACCTGTTCCAGGGGGCGACCTGGGTGCTCACGCCCACCGACGGCACCGACGCCGAGGCCTACGCCCAGGTCCGCCAGATCGTCGGCACCCTGGGCGCCGAGACCGTCGCCCTGCCGCCGGACCGCCACGACGAGCTGGTGGCGGTCGTGTCCCACGTCCCGCACCTGACGGCGGCGACGCTCATGCGGCTCGCCGACGCCCGCAGCGTCGAGCACCGGGCGCTGCTGCGGCTGGCGGCCGGCGGGTTCCGGGACATGACCCGGGTCGCGTCCGGCCACCCCGGCATCTGGCCCGACATCTGCAACGACAACCGCGCCGCCATCGTCGAGGTCCTCGACCAGCTCATCGAGGCGCTGCGCGACATGCGCGAGGTCGTCGCCGCCGGCGACCGGGACGCGCTGCTGGCGGCGCTCGAGCAGGCCCGGGCCGCCCGGGTCAACCTGCCGGCCCGGTTCCGCACCGCGGCCGACCTCAGCGAGGTCCGCGTGCCGGTGCCCGACCGGCCCGGCGCCGTCGCCGACGTCGCCATCCTGGCCGCCGACCTCGACGTCAACATCGTCGACCTGGAGATCGCCCACTCGACCGAGGGCCCCCAGGGCGTGCTGGTCATGCTCATCGAGACGGGCGCGGCCGAGGAGTTCCGGAGGGCGCTGGTGGGGCGCGGCTACCGGCCGGCCGTCCAGCCGGTCGAGGGCTGAGCCGTGGCCGGGGCCACGACGCCGTCGGCCGCCCGGGCGGTCGCGCCCGCCCCGGGTCCCCTGGCGGCGACGGTCACCGTGCCGGGGTCGAAGAGCCTGACCAACCGGGCCCTGGTCTGCGCCGCCCTGGCCCGGGGCACCTCGGTGGTCCGGGGGGCGCTCGTGGCCGACGACACCGAGGCCATGCGCACGGCGCTGGCCCGGCTGGGCGCCGGTGTCGAGGCCGACGACGCGACCGGCGAGGTCGTCGTGACCGGCACGGCCGGACGGCTGCGGCCGGGACCGGTGGCGCTCGACCTGCGGCTGTCGGGGACGACGAGCCGGTTCCTGCTGCCGGTCGTGGCGCTCGGCCGGGGTCGCTACCGGCTCGACGGCGGGGCGCCGCTGCGGGCCCGGCCCATGGGCCCCGTCCTCGACGGCATCCGGGCGCTCGGGGCGGGGGTCGAGCACCACGGCGAGCCCGGCCACCTGCCGGTCACCGTCGTCGCCCCGGGCGGGCTGGAGGGGGGCGAGGTCGGCGTGGCCGGGGACGTCTCCAGCCAGTTCCTCTCCGGCCTGCTGCTGGCGGCGCCCTGCACCCGCCGGGGCCTGCGGGTGCGGGTGACGACGCCGCTCGTCTCCCGGCCGTACGTCGGCCTCACGACGGCGGTCATGGCCGTCTTCGGGGCCTCGGTCGTCGAGCGGGGCGAGGGCGAGGGGGCGGGGCCGGTCTTCGAGGTCGCCCCGGGCGGCTACCGGGCGGCCACCTACGAGGTCGAGCCCGACGCCTCGACGGCGTCGTACTTCCTGGCCGCGGCGGCGATCGCCGGCGGCCGGGTCACCGTCGAGGGCCTGGGCGAGGGGAGCCGGCAGGGCGACGCCCGGTTCGCCGACCTGCTGGCGGCCATGGGGGCGCGGGTCGAGCGGACCGCGACGTCGACCACCGTCGTCGGCACCGGTCGCCTCCGGGGCCTGGGCGAGGTCGACCTGCGCGACATGCCGGACATGGCCCAGACCCTGGCCGCCGTCGCCGTCTTCGCCGACGGCCCGACGCGGGTGACCGGTGTCGAGCTCGTCCGCTGGCACGAGACCGACCGGATCGCCGCCGTGGTCGCCGAGCTGCGGCGGGCGGGGATCCGGGCCGAGGAGCACCGCGACGGGTTCACCGTCCATCCCGGCACCCCGCGGCCGGCCCGCATCCGCACCTACGACGACCACCGGATGGCCATGAGCTTCGCCCTGCTCGGCCTGCGGGCGCCGGGCATCGAGATCGCCGACCCGGGCTGCGTGGCCAAGACCTTCCCGGGGTTCTGGGAGGCGTTCGAGGCGATGCGGGACTCGGGGGCGGGAGCGGCGGCGCAGTAGGGTGCGCTCCTCGTGAAGGTGATCGCGATCGACGGCCCGGCGGGGTCGGGCAAGTCCACGGTGGCGCGCCGCCTGGCCGAGCGGCTGGGCATGGACTACCTCGACACCGGCGCCATGTACCGGGCGGTCACGTTCGCCGCGCTGCGGCGGGGGATCGACCCCGCGGACGCCGAGCCCGTCGCCCGGCTGGCCAAGGCGGTCGACCTCGAGGTGACCCCCGGCGAGGTGCGGGTCGACGGGGTGGACGCCACCATCGAGATCCGGGGCCCCGAGGTGTCGCGGGCGGTGTCGCTGGTCGCCGCCAACCCGGAGGTCCGCACCGAGCTGGTGCGCCGCCAGCGGGAGTGGGCCGCCAGCCGGGGTGGCGGCGTCGTCGAGGGGCGCGACATCGGGTCGGTCGTGTTCCCGGACGCGCAGCTGAAGGTCTACCTGACCGCCCGGCCCGAGGTGCGGGCCGAGCGGCGGGCCGCCGAGGTCACCGGGCTCGACTACGAGACCGTGGCCGCCGACCTCGCCCGCCGAGACGCCCTCGACCAGGGCCGGGAGACGGCGCCGCTGCGGGTCCCCGAGGGGGCCGTCGAGCTGGACACGAGCGACATGACGGTCGAGGAGATCGTCGACGAGATCGTGCGGAGGCTGGGGGATGGCTGACGGGGAGACGACCCCGCCGGGCGGGGCGGGGGCGCCGGAGGGGACGGCACCGGACGCCGCGGCCGCGCCGGCGGGCGACGCCCACGGGGCGCCGGAGGGCCCGAGCGGGACGTCGGCCGACGCCGGGGCCGCGCCGGACGGTGCCGGCACGCCGGCCCGGGAGAGCCGGCGGAGCGCCCGGGCCCGCCGGGCCCAGGCCCGGGTCGACGCCATCCGGGCCCAGGGCGTCGACGTCCACCCGCCGACCTGGCTGGAGCGCACGTCCTACAAGCTCCTCCGGGGCCTGTTCATCCTGCTGGCCAAGCCGATGTTCCGGCTCGAGGTCCACGGCGCCGAGAAGGTGCCGACGGACGGGCCCTTCGTGCTCGCCCCCGTGCACCGGTCGAACCTCGACTTCATCCTCGCCTCGACCGTCCACCCCGGCCGCATGCGCTACATGGGCAAGGCATCGATCTGGAAGTCCCGGCTGCTGGGGCGCTTCGTCGCCATGCTCGGCGCCTTCCCCGTCCACCGGGGCACGCCGGACCGCGAGTCGCTGCGCACCTGCATGAAGGTGATCGAGAACGGCGAGCCGCTGGTCATGTTCCCCGAGGGCACCCGGCGCACCGGTGACGAGGTCACCGACCTCTACGACGGCCCGGCCTACGTGGCCGCCCGGGCGGGCGTGCCGCTCGTGCCGGTCGGCATCGGCGGCTCGGACGCGGCCATGCCCATCGGCGCCAAGCTCATCCGCCCCCGCAAGATCGTGCTCGTCGTCGGCGACCCCATCCGGCCGCCGGCCGGCGAGGGCATGGGGCGGGTGCCGCGCCGGGTCGTGCGCGAGCTCACCGAGCGGCTGCAGGCCGAGATCCAGGCGCTCTACGACGAGGCCCGCCGGCTCGCGGGCTGACGGCGCCCGCCCGGCCCCGGGGTCGGGCGGGTCAGCCGTGGAGCATGATCCCGAGCACGAGGGCGGCGACCGCGGCCAGGCCGCTCAGCGCCCCGGCGGCGGCCAGGACCGCCCGCGACCGGGCGCCGGCGTGGACGGCGGCCGCCACGCCCGAGAGGGCCACGACGGTGAGCTTCACGAACAGGGTCACCTGCCAGTCGGTGGAGAGGTCGCCGACCGGCAGCTCGAGCAGGTTCCAGACGCCGGTGGCGACCAGCACGGCGAACGCCGGCCAGGCGATGCGCTGGAACCGGCGGGCGACCGTGCGGGGCACGTCGTCGCCGAGCGCGCGCAGGCCGGGGACGAGCCCGGCGAGGGTCAGCTGGCCGCCGACCCAGACGGTGGCGGCGAGCACGTGCAGGCTGAGGCGGACGGTGTCGGCGGTGAGCGGCAGCACGGCGCAGGTCGCGGGGCGCGGGTGCGGGGGCGGGCCGTTCAGGCGAGCATGGACAGCACGTCGCTGGCCGCCAGCTGGCGGTCGTTGAGCGCCGGGCGGTCGGGGACCGAGCCACCGAAGGCGAACGTCGCCAGGACGTCGAGGCCGGTGAGGAGGTCGCGCAGCTCCCGCGGCGGCGGGAAGTACTCCTCCTCCTCGGTGATGCGGACCTCCTCGACCCCCTCGGCGGGGGCGAGCCGGGCGATCACGGCCTCGACGAGCTCGTCGGGGGCCGACGCCCCGGCGGTCACGCCGACGGTGCCCGACAGGTCGTCCGGCACCTCGTCCGGGCCGTTCACCCGGTGGACGCGCGGGCAGCCGGCCTCCCGGGCCACCTTGGCCAGGGCCCGGGTGTTGGACGAGTTGGCGGAGCCGATGACGACGACGGCGTCGCAGCGGGGGGCGATCGCGGTGAGCGCCGACTGGCGGTTGGTCGTCGCGAAGCACAGGTCGCTGCGGCCCGGCTTCCACAGCCCCGGGAAGCGCTGCTCGGCGCGCTCGGCGATGGCGGCCCAGTCCCGGTGCGACAGCGTCGTCTGCGCCAGCAGGGCGACGGGTTGCTCCGTCTCGGGCAGCGCGTCGACCTCCTCGACCGACTCGACCCGGTCGATGGCGTCCGGCGCCACCGCCATGGTGCCCACGGCCTCCTCGTGGCCCTCGTGGCCGACGTAGACGATCCGGTAGCCCTTGCCGGCCCGGGTCTTGACCTCGTGGTGCACCTTCGTGACCAGCGGGCACACGGCGTCGACCACGTAGCTGCCCCGCGCCCGCGCCGCGGCGACGACCTCGGGCGCCGAGCCGTGGGCCGACAGCATGATCGGCCGCCCCTCGGGCACCTCGGCGATGTCGTCGACGAACACCACGCCCAGGTCGCGGAAGCGGTCCACGACGACCTGGTTGTGGACGATCTCGTGGTAGCAGTAGACGGGCGGCTCGAAGGCGCGCACCATCCAGGCGAGCGCCTTGATCGCCATCTCCACGCCCGCGCAGAAGCCGCGGGGCGCGGCGAGCAGCACCTTGTCGACGGGCATCGGCGCCAGCGTACAGAGGGCGCCGCCCGATCCCCCGGGGCGCCGGGACCCCGCAGGGAACCGGGCCCGCCAGGCCGTAGACTGCCCTCCCTGTGTCCGCACCCCGTGTCGTCGCCGTCGCGCCCGGATCGCCGGCCGCGCGCGCCGGTCTGGCGGTCGGCGACGAGGTGCTGGCCGTCAACGGCGAGGTGCCCCGCGACCTGCTGGAGTGGCGGGCGCTGGTCGACGACGCCGACGTCGTGGTCGAGGTGCGCCGGGGCGGCCTCGAGCGCCAGGTCACCGTGCCCAAGCGGGCGGGGGAGCCCCTCGGGGTCGAGGTGCACTCCGCGCTGTTCGACCGGGTGCGCACCTGCGACAACCACTGCGAGTTCTGCTTCATCTACCAGCTGCCCAAGGGCCTCCGCCGCAGCCTGTACCTGAAGGACGACGACTACCGGCTGTCGTTCCTGTACGGGAACTTCACGACGCTCACCCGGTTCACCGAGGCCGACCTCGAGCGGGTCGTCACCGAGGGCCTGAGCCCGCTGTACGTCAGCATCCACGCCACCGAGCCCGAGGTGCGGGCCCAGATGCTCCGCAACCGCCGGGGCGCCACCAGCCTGCGGTGGCTGCGGGCGCTGCTCGACCACGGCATCGAGGTCCACGGCCAGGTGGTCGTCTGCCCGGGCGTCAACGACGGCCCGGTCCTCGACGACACCCTCGCCGGCGTGCTCGACCGCTACCCCGAGCTGGCGTCGCTGTGCGTCGTGCCCCTCGGCGTGTCGCGGTTCAACACCGAGCCCCGCATGCGCCCGCACACGCGGGAGGAGGCCGCGGCCGTCCTCGACGCCGTGCACGACTGGCAGGAGGTCTACCTGGCCACGCTGGGGCGGCGCCTCGCCTTCGCGGCCGACGAGTACTACCTGCTGGCCGACCGGCCCTTCCCGCCGGCCGAGCACTACGGCGACTTCCCGATGTACGAGGACGGCATCGGCATGGCCCGCGCCTTCGAGGCCGAGCTGCTCGGCGAGGGCGCGGTCCGCCGGCCGGACGACCCCGAGCGGGGCGCCTTCTTCCGCAGCGCCGACGGCGAGCTCGGGGCCGTCGCCCGTCCGGCGGGGGCGCACGCGCTCGGCGCCGGGTGCGGCGGGGTGTCGCTCGGGGGCGGGGACGGCTCGCGCTCGGTCGACGCCGACTACGAGCCCTACCGGGGGCCGCGGGGCGGCCAGCCGGTGGCCATCGGCCCGCACCCCGGGGCGCCGGTCGGCGTCCTCACCGGCACCTACGGCGCCCGGGTGCTGGCCCCGCTCCTCGCCCGGCTCGGCCGGCCGGACGTGCGGGTCGTGCCGGTCGAGAACCGCTACTTCGGCGGCAACGTCGGCGTCGCCGGGCTCATGGTGGGGGAGGACCTGGCCCGGGTGCTCGCCGAGCAGCCCGCCGGCCACCGCTACCTGCTGCCCGACGTCTGCCTCACCCAGGGCCGGTTCCTCGACGGCTCGACGCCGGCCGACCTGCCCCGCCCCGTCGAGGTCGTGCCCACCGACGGCCGGGCGCTGCGGGCGGCCCTCGACCTCGGGCACCGCGGCGCCCCGGCGCCGCGGCCCGCCACCGCCGGGAGCTGACCGTGGGACTCCCCGTCGTCGCCATCGTCGGACGGCCCAACGTGGGCAAGTCCACCCTCCTCAACCGGATCATCGGGCGCCGTGCCGCGATCGTCGAGGAGCGCCCGGGTGTCACCCGCGACCGCAAGGAGGTCGAGGCCGAGTGGCGGGGCCGCCGCTTCCGGCTGGTCGACACCGGCGGGTGGATGGCCGGGGGCACCGAGCTCGACGAGAAGGTGAGCGCCCAGGCCGAGCGGGCGATGGCCGAGGCCGACCTCGTCCTGCTCGTCGTCGACGTCACGACCGGTGCCACCGAGGACGACGCCCGGGTGGCCGAGCTGCTGCGCCGGACCGGCCGGCGGGCCCTCGTCGTGGCCAACAAGGTCGACGACACGAGCCGCGAGGCCGACGCGTGGGAGCTGCTGTCCCTGGGCCTCGGCGAGCCCCACCTGGTCAGCGCCCTCCACGGCCGCGGCACCGGCGACCTGCTGGACACCGTGATCGGCCAGCTGCCCGAGGAGGCCGGGGCGGACGGCGATGAGGCGGCCGACGACGGCCCGGGCGAGGACGAGGTCGCGGTGGCCATCGTCGGGCGGCCCAACGTCGGCAAGTCGACGCTGTTCAACCGCCTGATCGGCGAGGAGCGGGCGATCGTCCACGACATGCCGGGGACGACCCGCGACACCGTCGACACCGTCGTCGAGACCGACCTCGGCCGGGTGCGGCTGGTCGACACCGCCGGCATGCGGCGCAAGTCCCGCATCGGCGAGGGCACGGAGTACTACTCGCTGGTGCGGGCCCTGCAGGCCGTCGACGAGGCCGACGTCGCCCTCCTGGTCATCGACGCCACCGAGGGTGTCACCGGCCAGGACCAGCGGCTCGCCGAGCGGGTCGACGCCGCCGGGTGCCCGATCGTCGTCGTGCTCAACAAGTGGGAGGTGCTCGACGCCGAGCAGCGGGCCGAGGTCCGCTGGCAGGTCACCGAGCGGCTGCGCTTCGTCGGGGAGGCGCCGGTCCTGCCGGTGAGCGCCCGCACCGGCAAGGGCGTGCACAAGCTGTTCTCGGCCCTGGCCACCAGCGTCGAGGCCTACCAGCGCCGCATCCCGACCAGCCGGGTCAACGAGGTCCTGCGCGCCGCGCAGGCCGCCCAGCCGGCACCCGGCGGCGCCCGGGTCCTCTACGCCACGCAGGGGGCCACCGAGCCGCCCACCTTCACGCTGTTCGCCAACCGCGAGCTGCCCCGGACCTACCTGCGCTACCTCGAGCGCAAGCTGCGCGAGGCCTTCGACCTGGGGCCGACGCCGGTCAAGCTGCGCGTCCGCCGGCGCGGTGGGTGACAGCTCGGTGACAGTCGGTACCAGGGACGTGACCGCACCACTACCATCGCCGTTCACATGAAGCCGATCCTGGCCCTCGTGGGGATCGCCTCCCTCGTCGCCGCCGTCGTCTGGTCCCGCACGGCGCGCCGGCTGCACGAGGTCTGGAAGCGGGTCGAGGCGGAGCGCGGCCCCGACGCCGACGTGACCGTCCTCGCCCGGTCGGCGTTCCGCAAGGACCTGCACACCACCTGCCTCTACGGGGTGCTGGCGCTGGCGGCCGCCGGCGTGGTCACCGCCGGCGAGCAGATCCCCAGCCTGCTGTTCCTGCTGATCCTCGTGCCGGTCGGCCTGTCCGTCGCCTACGGGCGCGACTTCGCCCGCGAGACCCGGCTCGCCGAGCAGCGGACGACCATCGAGCGGCGGGCCGAGGAGGTGCTCAGCCAGGAGGAGCTCGCCCCCAAGCGGTGGGCCGCCCGGCTTGCGCCCGAGGACCTGCCCGACTTCCCGGGCTTCGAGCTCGGCCGGGTCTACCAGGCCGGCACCGGCATGATGGCCGGCGACTTCTACGACGTCTTCCGGGTGGCGCCGTCGCGCATCGCGGCGGTCATCGGCGACGTCACCGGCCAGGGCATCGACGCGTCGATCACCGCCTTCCAGGCCAAGTACCTGCTGCGAGTGTTCCTGCGGCAGTACCGCGACCCGGCCCAGGCCCTGGAGGAGCTCAACACGCAGATGTCGACGCCCGACCGCAGCGAGGAGTTCATCTCGCTGGTGGTCGTCGTGTTCGACACCGAGGCCGGCACCCTGCGCTTCGCGTCGGCGGGGCACCCCGCCGCCTGGCTCTGGCACGACAAGGAGGTGCGACCGCTGCGGGCCACCGGACCGCTGCTCATGCTCGACCCCCGCGGCTCGTACCACAGCCGCGAGATCGACCTCGACCCCGGCGACCTGCTGCTCATGTACACCGACGGCCTGGCCGAGGTGCGCAACGGCGACCAGATGTTCGGCGAGGAGCGGATCGCCAACGCGCTGCGCCGCGACCCGCAGCAGTCCCCGGACGTGCTCTGCAAGAACCTGCTGGAGTCGGCGCGGGACTTCTCGTCCGAGACGATCACCGACGACGTGGCCATCCTGGCCATCCGCCGCACCTGACGTGGGCGCCGACGAGACCGCCGACGGCGGGACCGACCGGCCCGCGGCCGGCCACCCCACCCCGAGCCCCCACACCAGCGAGGAGCTGGCCCGCCTGACCCGGCGGGCGCTGGCCGGCAACCTGGCCAAGGCGGGCGAGAAGCTGGCCGCCCAGAACAAGCTCTTCGTCCGCGACCGGCTGGCCCTGCTGCTGGACGCCGGTTCGTTCGTCGAGGACGGCCTGCTGGCCAACAACCGGGCCGAGGACCTGCCGGCCGACGGCGTGGTCACCGGGGTCGGGCGGATCGAGGGCCGGCCGGTGTGCGTCGTGGCCAACGACCCGACGGTGAAGGCCGGCTCCTGGGGCGCCCGCACCGTCGAGAAGATCGTGCGGATGACCGAGTACGCGCTCCGCCACGAGCTGCCGGTCTTCTGGCTCGTCGACTCGGCGGGGGCCCGCATCACCGACCAGGTCGAGCTGTTCCCGGGCCGGCGGGGCGCCGGGCGCATCTTCTACAACCAGGTGCGGCTGTCGGGGCGGGTGCCGCAGATCTGCTGCCTGTTCGGGCCCTCCGCGGCCGGGGGCGCGTACATCCCCAGCTTCTGCGACGTCGTGTTCATGGTCGAGGGCAACGCGTCGATGTACCTCGGCTCGCCCCGCATGGCCGAGATGGTCATCGGCGAGGTGACGTCGCTCGAGGAGATGGGGGGCGCCCGCATGCACGCCACGGTGTCGGGGTGCGGCGACAACCTGGCCGTCGACGACCAGGACGCGCTCGACCAGGCCCGCGCCTGGTTCAGCTACTTCCCCCAGACCTGGCGGGAGGCCCCGCCCCGCTACGAGCCCCGTCCGCCGGCCCGCACCCTGACCGCCGACATGATCCCGGCGGAGGAGCGGCTGGCCTACGACGTCCACGACGTCATCGACGCCATCGTCGACGCCGAGTCGTTCTTCGAGCGCATGCCGCTGTTCGCGCCGGAGATCGTCACCGGCCTGGCGCTGCTCGACGGCCGGCCCGTGGGGATCGTGGCCAACAACCCCCAGGTCAAGGGCGGGGTGCTGTTCGTCGACTCGGCCGACAAGGCGGCGCGCTTCATCTGGCTGTGCGACGCCTTCAACATCCCGCTGATCTTCCTGGCCGACGTGCCGGGCTTCATGGTCGGCACCGAGGTCGAGCGGGCGGGGATCATCCGCCACGGCGCCAAGATGGTCACCGCGGTCAGCGAGGCGACCGTGCCGAAGATCTCGGTCATCCTGCGCAAGGCCTACGGCGCCGGGCTGTACGCCATGGCCGGGCCGGCCTTCGAGCCCGAGGCCACCCTGGCGCTGCCCACGGCCCGGATCGCGGTCATGGGGCCCGAGGCCGCCGTCAACGCCGTGTACGCCAACCGCATCGCGGCCATCGAGGACCCCGCCGAGCGCGAGGCGTTCGTGAGGGCCGAGCGCGAGCGGTACGAGGCCGACGTCGACATCTACCGGCTGGCGTCGGAGCTGGTCGTCGACGCGGTGGTCGACTTCGGCGACCTGCGGGACGAGCTGGTGCGCCGCCTCGCGCTGGCCGAGGGCAAGGACCGCCACTTCACCGACCGCCGTCACGGCGTCCCGCCCGTCTGAGGCCGGGGTGGGGGTCGCGCCCGCCCGGCCGGCCCACGTCCGGCGTCGCTGACGTGGCGTGGTGGTGGTGAGGGACGCCGGAACGGGCGGGGGAGCCGCTCGCCCCCTGGTCAGTGGACCGGGTCGGTGTGCCTCCGGGTGGGGGACGCCGGTAGCGTCTGGTGACGGCCCCCCGACGAGGTCGTCTTCCCCCATGCCCTGGTGCGAGACCTGCAGCCGGTTCCTGAACCCGAACACGCTCCGGCCCGACGGCTCGTGCCCCTCGTGCGGCCGCGTGGTCGCGGTGCCCGCCGAGCAGGCCGAGGAGCTGGAGAAGGCGCCGTGGCACTTCAAGCTGCTGCTCGTCGCCGTCGTGCTCTACCTGGGCTGGCGGCTGGTGCAGATGATCGGCTGGGTGCTCTTCTGACCGCCGGTCGCCGTCCCGGGTGACTCGCACGCCCCTCCCGGGACGCCCGGCGGCCCGGGCCGGAGCGGAGTGGCGGGGGAGCGCGACGAGGTTGCTACGATGACTGTCCCCGTCGGGCTGTGGCGCAGTTTGGTAGCGCACTTGACTGGGGGTCAAGGGGTCGCAGGTTCAAGTCCTGTCAGCCCGACCAACGACACCGCAGGTCAGAGCCGGTCCGCAGGGCCGGCTCTGCTGCTGTCGCGGGCGGCGACGCACCCACGGGCCGGCCCGGGGTCGCGCCCGGTCACCGGACGCCGGCCGGTACCGGGCGGTCGGAGCGGGTAGTCGGGAGGAGGGACTGCCCGCGGGGTGGCCGCCGGATGCGGAGCGCAGCGGGGGCCGTCTCTACTCTCGGTTCCTGACAGGAATCTGAACGAGGAGTCAGACCCCCTTGATTGACGAGAAGCTGACCGGAGTGTTCGCCGAGGTCGTGCGGCGCAACCCCGGGGAGCCGGAGTTCCACCAGGCCGTGCGCGAGGTGCTCGAGTCCCTCGGGCCGGTCCTGGCCAAGAACCCCGACCTCGCCGAGTACAAGGTCATCGAACGCCTGTGCGAGCCCGAGCGGCAGATCATCTTCCGGGTCCCGTGGCAGGACGACTCGGGGGAGATCCACATCAACCGCGCCTTCCGGGTCGAGTTCAACAGCGCCCTCGGCCCCTACAAGGGCGGGTTGCGGTTCCACCCCTCGGTCAACCTGGGGACCATCAAGTTCCTCGGGTTCGAGCAGACGTTCAAGAACGCCCTCACCGGCATGCCCCTCGGCGGGGCCAAGGGCGGCGCCGACTTCGACCCCAAGGGCCGCAGCGAGAACGAGATCATGCGGTTCTGCCAGAGCCTCATGACCGAGCTGTACCGGCACCTGGGGGAGTACACCGACGTCCCCGCCGGTGACATCGGCGTCGGCACCCGCGAGATCGGCTACCTCTTCGGGCAGTACAAGCGGATCACCAACCGCTACGAGTCCGGCGTGCTCACCGGCAAGGGCGTGGAGTGGAGCGGCGCCCTCGTGCGCACCGAGGCGACCGGCTACGGGACGGTCTACTTCGTCCGCGAGATGCTGGCCGCCCGGGGCGAGACCCTGGACGGCAAGGTCTGCGTCGTGTCGGGCGCGGGCAACGTCGCCGTCCACGCCGTCGAGAAGCTGGTCGAGCTGGGTGCCAAGGTGGTCGCCTGCTCCGACTCGACGGGCTTCGTCGTCGACGAGAAGGGCATCGACATCGAGCTGCTCAAGACCGTCAAGCTCCACGAGCGGGGCCGCCTGTGCGACTACGCGGAGCGCCGGCCGGACGCCGTGTACCGCGACCGGGGCTCGGTGTGGGAGGTACCCTGCGACGTCGCCCTGCCGTGCGCGACCCAGAACGAGCTGACCGGCCGCGACGCCGCGACGCTCCTGCGCAACGGCTGCATCGCCGTCGCGGAGGGCGCCAACATGCCGACGACCCCCGAGGCCGCCCGGATGTTCCAGGAGGCCGGCATCGCCTTCGGTCCCGGCAAGGCGGCCAACGCGGGCGGGGTCGCCACCTCGGCGCTCGAGATGCAGCAGAACGCCAGCCGCGACTCGTGGTCGTTCGAGTACACCGAGGCCCGGCTGGCCGAGATCATGGCCCGCATCCACGAGACCTGCTTCATGACCGCCGAGGAGTACGGCGCTCCCGGCAACTACGTCGTCGGCGCCAACATCGCCAGCTTCCTCAAGGTCAGCCGGGCGATGGTGGCGCTGGGCCTGGTCTGAGGGTCAGGCCGGGGTCCGGCTGCGGCGCGAGCGGCGCCGCCCGTCCGGCGGATCGACGTCGTCGTCGCCGGACGAGACCGGCTCGGACGACGGGGTCAACGGCGCCCCCGTCTCCGGAGCCTCCGCCACGGCCTCCAGGTAGCCGTGGAAGGTGATGTCCTCCTCCTCGACGGTGATCGACCGCAGGCGCCGCCGCACCAGGGTGGTGCGGGCCTTGACCGCAGCGTCGTCGGGGAGCCCGTCCAGGGAGGCGATGAAGTCGCGCAGGTCGCCGAGCGTCATCGCTCCCGAGGGGTTCGAGCCTGTGATGGTGCGTCGCACCCGCCCATCCTGACGCACGCCCGCCGCCCGGTGCGCTCGCGATCCGCCCACCACGGCCCGCGCCCGCCGGCCGGATACCGTCTGGTCGCATGTGTGGCCGCTTCGTCTCCGCCTCGCCGCCCGACCAGATCGCCCGCTACTTCGACGCGGCCGCGCCCGAGGCGCTGCTCGAGCCCTCCTACAACGTCGCGCCGACCAACGACGTCTACGCCGTGCTCGCCGACGGGGGCGTCCGCCGGGTGGACGCCTTCCACTGGGGCCTGGTGCCGGTGTGGGCCAAGGACCCCAAGGTCGGCGCCCGCATGATCAACGCCCGGGCCGAGACGCTGGCCGAGAAGAACGCCTACAAGCCGGCCTTCCGGCGCCGCCGCTGCCTGATCCCGGCCGACGGCTTCTACGAGTGGCGGAAGGTCCCCGGCCAGAAGCAGAAGCAGCCGTACTACATCACCCGCACCGACGGCGAGCCCCTCGTCTTCGCCGGCCTCTGGGAGGTCTGGAAGCCGAAGGGCGCGTCGGGCGAGCCCACGGGGGAGGAGCTGCGGTCGTGCACGATCATCACGACCTCGGCCAACGAGACGATGCGCCCCGTCCACGACCGCATGCCGGTCATCCTCCCGCCCTCCGCCTGGGACGAGTGGCTCGACCCGGGGAACGACGACATCGAGACGCTGGGCAAGCTGCTCGTGCCGGCGCCGCCCCAGCTCATCCGGCTGACGCCGGTGTCGACCCTGGTCAACAACGTGCGCAACAAGGGGCCGGAGCTCATCGAGCCGGCCCCCGAGCCGGCCACGCTCGACGGGCTGGGCTGAGCCGCCGGCGCGGCCGGCCGGTCAGCTCCGCCGCAGGGCGGCGTCGACCCGGTCGCCGTGGCCCTGGTCGCGCAGCGCCGCCCGCAGGCGCTCGGCGGCGTCGTCGAGGGCCTCGGGGCTCGCGCCGTGGTCGGCCTTGGCGAAGGTCAGGTCGGCCTCGGTGTCGATGGGGATGACGTGCAGGTGGCAGTGGGGCACCTCGAGGCCGGCGATGATCATGCCGATCCGGGTGGGCGAGAACGCCTGCATCTGCGCCTTGCCGACGTGCTGCGCGACCACCATCAGGTGGGCGGCCAGGTCGGGTTCGAGGTCGAGCCAGTGGTCGACCTCGGCGATCGGCACCACGAGGGCGTGGCCGGGGCGGATGGGGGCGATGGTGAGGAAGACCACCGCGCGGTCGTCGCGCCACACGAAGCGGCCCGGGATCTCCCCCTCGATGATCTTCGTGAACAGGGTTGCCATCGGCGCGACACCCTACGCTTCGGCCCTGATGGCTGGCACCACGTCGTCCTCGCGCCTCGCCACCCTCCCCAACGTCGTGACGTTGGTGCGGCTGGCGTGCCTGCCCGTGTTCCTCTACCTGCTGTTCGGCCGGGAGCACCGGGCCGCGGCGGCGTGGCTGCTGGCCGGCCTCGGCGCCACCGACTGGGTCGACGGCTACCTGGCCCGCCACCTGGGGCAGGTGTCGGAGATGGGCAAGGTCCTCGACCCCGTGGCCGACCGCCTGCTGTTCATCGTGGGCGGCGGGGGCATCCTGGTCGACGGGTCGGTGCCGCTGTGGTTCGGCCTCGTCGTGCTCGTGCGCGAGCTCCTCGTCGGCGGGACGACGCTGGTGCTGGCCGCGCTGGGCGCCCGCCGCATCGACGTCACCTGGTGGGGCAAGGCGGGGACGTTCGGGCTGATGATCTCGTTCCCGCTGTTCCTCGCCAGCCACTCCACCCTCGGCTGGGCGGACACCGCAGGGGTGCTGGCCTGGGTCGCCGGGATCCCCGGGCTGGCCCTCAGCCTGCTCGCCGCGGCGCTCTACGTGCCGCTGGCCCGCCGGGCGCTGGCCGAGGGGCGGGCCGCCCGACGGCTCGGCGTCGCCTGAGCACCGGGCGGCCCGTCCGGCGCGCTCGCCGTGAGGGGGTACGGTCGGGGCATGAAGGCGGTGATCATGGCAGGCGGCGAGGGCACCCGCCTTCGACCGCTGACGTCGAACTCCCCCAAGCCGATGATGCCCATCGCCAACGCCCCGATGATGGAGCACATCGTGCGCCTGCTCCGGGAGCACGGCTTCGACGACATCGTCGTCACGGTGGCGTTCATGGCGAACCACATCCGCAACTACTTCGGCGACGGGTCCGAGCTGGGCGTGCGCATGGTCTACGCCACCGAGGAGACCCCCCTGGGCACCGCCGGCTCGGTGCTCAACGCCCGGGACGAGCTCGACGAGCGCTTCCTCGTCATCTCCGGGGACGTCCTCACCGACATCGACCTCACCTCGGTCGTCCGCTTCCACGAGGAGCACGGCGCGCTGGCCACGATCGCCCTGACGCCGGTCGAGAACCCCCTCGAGTTCGGCATCGTCATCACCCGCGAGGACGGCTCGATCGAGCGGTTCCTCGAGAAGCCGACCTGGGGCCAGGTGTTCAGCGACACCATCAACACCGGCATCTTCGTGCTCGAGCCCGAGATCTTCGACCACATCGAGTCCGGGCGGCCGGTCGACTTCAGCTCCGAGGTGTTCCCCCGGCTGCTCGAGGAGGGCAAGCCGCTCTACGGGGCGGTCGTCGAGGGCTACTGGGAGGACGTCGGCACGCTGGAGGCCTACGTCCGGGCCCACAAGGACGTGCTCGACGGGAAGGTCGACGTCGAGATCCCCGGCTTCGAGATCAGCGACGGCGTCTACGTGGGGGAGGGCGCCGACATCCACCCCGACGCCCGCATCGAGGGCCCGGTCATCATCGGGGACTACTGCCGGGTCGAGGGCGACGCCCGGCTCGGCGAGTACACGGTGCTGGGCACGAACGTGCGGGTGCGGGCCGGTGCCGACCTGGAGCGGGCCGTCATCCACGACAACACCTACGTGGGGGAGGGCGTGCGCCTGCGGGGCACGACCGTCGGGCGCTCCTGCGACCTGCGCAACGGCGTGCGGGGCGACGAGGGCGTCGTGCTCGGCGACGAGTGCTTCGTCGGCGAGCAGGCGGTGCTGACCGCCGGGGTGAAGGTCTACCCGTTCAAGACCGTCGAGAGCGGGGCGGTCATCAACAGCTCGATCGTCTGGGAGTCGCGCGGGTCCCGCTCGCTGTTCGGCCGCCTCGGCGTGTCGGGCCTCGCCAACGTCGACGTGACCCCCGAGCTCGCCACCCGGGTCGCCATGGCCTTCGGCACGACGCTGAAGAAGGACGCCACGGTGGTCACCTCCCGCGACTCCAGCCGGTCGGCCCGGATGCTGAAGCGGGCGATGATGGCCGGCCTCAACGCCTCCGGCGTCAACGTGCGCGACCTCGAGGTCGCCTCCATCCCGGTCACCCGGTTCGCCGTCGCCCGGCCCGAGTTCGACGCCGGCATCACGATCCGCCTCGCCCCCGACGACCCCCAGTCGGTCGTCATCCGGTTCTTCGACGCCAAGGGCGCCGACATCACCGAGGGCGCGCAGCGCAAGATCGAGCGCCTGTTCCTGCGGGAGGACTTCCGGCGGGTGTTCCCGGGCGAGATCGGCGACATCGGGTTCCCGCCCCGCCACCTCGAGCTCTACGCCGTCGCCCTGGAGCAGGTCGTCGACGTCGAGCGCATCGCCGAGGCCGGCTTCAAGGTCGTCGTCGACTACGCCTACGGCTCGACGTCGTTCGTGATGCCGAACATCCTCGCCAAGCTCGGGGCGGACGTGCTGGCCGTGAACCCGTTCGCGTCGACGACCGGCCTCATGCGCTACGACCGCGACCAGCACGCCGCGGCGGTCGCCAACCTGGTCACGGCGTCGGGGGCCTCGCTGGGGGCGGTGATCGACCCCGACGGCGAGAACCTCACCCTGGTCGACGACTCCGGGCACGTGCTCACCGACGACGAGGCGCTGCTCGCCTTCGTCACCCTCGTCGCCCGCCACCTCGACGGCGGGGCGATCGCCCTGCCGCTGTCGGCCACCGCCCACGCCGAGCGCCTGGCCGGCCAGCACGGCATCGAGATCCTCCGCACCAAGATGTCCAACGCCGCGCTCATGGAGGCGGCGTCCCGGCCGAACGTCGGCTTCGCGGCCAACACCGAGGGCGGGTTCATCCTCCCCCGGTTCCTGCCGGCCTTCGACGGCGCGGCGGCGATGGTGCGCATGCTCGAGCTGCTCGCCCTCGACGGCACCCCGCTGTCGAAGGTCGTCGGGTCGCTGCCGCGGGTCCACATCGCCCACGAGACGGTCGTGACCCCGTGGGAGCAGAAGGGCACCGTCATGCGCGAGCTCGTCGAGCTGTCGAAGGACCGCAGGGTCGACCTGGTCGACGGCGTGAAGGTCCACCACGACCAGGGCTGGGCCCTGGCGCTGCCCGACCCCGAGGAGCCGGTCACCCACGTCTGGGCCGAGGGGGAGACGGGCGCGGACGCGAAGCGGCTCGCCCAGGAGTACGCTCGGCGCATCCGGCAGCTCCTGCGCTGAGGGGCGGGGGCCGCCGGCCGGGGGCCCGGGGGGACCCCCGCTGCAGCGCGCCCTCAAGCGGCGCTCGAGGGTTGCACGGGGCTTGCAGGCCGGCGGCCGGGCCGCCGACCAGGGGCGACGCGGCGCACCCGCGCCCAACCCTCAAGCAGCCGTCGAGCCCCGGGGATGTTCGCTACCCTGCCTCCCCATGGACATCCCCTCGGAGCTCCGCTACTCCCCCGAACACGAGTGGGTGCTGGTCGAGGACGGTCGAGCCCGGGTCGGCATCACCGACTACGCGCAGGACGCGCTGGGCGACATCGTCTTCGTCGACCTGCCGGACGTGGGCACCAAGGTGGAGCGCGGGGCGACCGTGAGCGAGGTGGAGTCGACCAAGTCGGTGTCCGAGGTCTACGCGCCGGTCGGCGGCACGATCGTCGAGGTCAACGCCGACCTGGCCGACAACCCCGACCGCATCAACGACGAGCCGTACGGTGAGGGGTGGATGTTCGTCATCGAGCTCGCCGACCCCGGCGAGCTGGACGAGCTCCTCGACGCCGAGGGGTACCGGGCCCTCATCGAGGGGTGATCGACGTGCCCGACGACGCCATCTGCAGGCAGTGCGGCCACCGCAACCAGCCGGGGTCGAACTTCTGCTCGTCGTGCGGGGCGCCGATGGCGCGGCGCGACGACCCCACGACCGTCACCTTCATCCCCGAGCCCGGCGACGCCTACGACGAGATGTCCGTCGACGTGGGCGACACGCCGGAGGGCATCGGCATCCTGGTCGTGAAGCGGGGTCCCAACGTCGGGTCGCGCTTCGCCCTCGAGAAGGACGTCGTCAACGCCGGCCGGCACCCCGACAGCGACATCTTCCTCGACGACGTCACGGTGTCGAGGCGCCACGCGGAGATCGTGCGCGAGGGCGGGCAGTACTACGTGCGGGACGTCGGCTCGCTCAACGGCACCTACCTGAACCGTGTCCGGGTCGACTCCGCCCCGCTGCACGACGGCGACGAGCTGCAGATCGGCACCTTCAAGCTCGTGTTCCTCACGGGGAGGGGAGATGTCACGTGACGCGTGCACCGACTGACCGGTCCCACCTGTCGATCGGCGAGGTCCTCTCGCTCCTGCAGGAGGAGTTCCCGGACGTCACCATCTCGAAGATCCGGTTCCTCGAGAGCCAGGGCCTCCTCGATCCCGAGCGGACGCCGTCGGGCTACCGCAAGTTCTACGAGGGCGACATCGAGCGCTTGCGGAAGATCCTGACGTTGCAGAAGGACCACTACCTGCCGCTCAAGGTCATCAAGGCCCGACTGGACGAACCCGAGGGGATCCGCCCCGCTCCCACGGACGCGGGTCCCGATCGGCGCCCGGCGGTGAACGGCACGACCGACCCCGGCACCCCGTCGCCCGGCCCGGCGAACCGGGCGGCGCTGGAGGAGCCGGGGCAGGTCGCGGTGGCGGTCGACGAGCAGCCGGCCCGCGCGGCGCCGCCGGGCAGCGAGCGGGTGCGCGCCGCGGGCGAGGAGCGGGGGGCGGCCCGCCCGGCCGGCGCCGCGGACGCCGGGGCCGGCGTCCGGTCCCGCTCGGGACGGCGACGCCGCCCCGACGTGGCCGACGTCATCGAGGGCCCCGCGCCGCCGCCCGCGGCGGCGGACACCGACCCGACGATCCAGCTGCCCCGGCCGCGCCGGACGGCGTCCCGCTCCGGCGCCTCCCGGGCCGCGAGCGACGTCGACAGGGAGGTGAGCCTCACCGCCGAGGAGCTGTGCCAGGCGAGCGGCCTGCCGGCCCGGGGGCTGCGCGAACTCGAGGGCTACGGTCTGGTGGAGCCGCACGTGGTCGGCGACACCAGCTACTACGACGCCGACGCCCTCGTCGTCGCCCGCACCTACGCGGCCTTCCGCGAGCACGGCATCGAAGCCCGGCACATCCGGGCCTACAAGGTGGCCGCCGAGCGCGAGGCCGGGCTGTACGAGCAGATCGTCCTGCCGCTCCTCAAGCAGCGGAACCCGGAGGCCCGCCAGCGGGCGGCCGAGACGGTCGCCGAGCTGGTGCGGCTGGGCGACCAGATGCGGTCCGTGCTGCTGCGGCGCAACCTGCGCGACCTGCTGCCCCCCGCGTCGTCCGGGTGACGGGAGGACGGTTCCTGCCGAAGAAGGGCTGCGGACCAGACGAAAAATCCGCCGAGTGGGAGTAGGGTTGGCGACGATGGCCGTCGAGATGGAACTCGTGAGCGTCGAGGCGCCAGAGCGCCCCACGCGCACCCCGGTCGTCATCCTGCGCGAGACCACGGGTCAACGGCGCATCCTCCCGATCTTCATCGGCACGCCCGAGGCGCAGGCGATCGCGCTGTCGCTGCAGAAGATCGAGACGCCGCGCCCCATGACCCACGACCTCATGAAGAACCTGCTCGAGGAGATCGGCGCCCGGGTCGAGCGCATCACGGTCACCGCGCTGCGGGACGGCACCTTCTACGCGGAGATCGCGCTCTCGGCCCACGGCGAGATCCGGACGGTGTCGAGCCGGCCGTCGGATGCCATCGCGCTGGCCATCCGCATCGGCTCGCCGATCTACGCCGAGGAGGAGGTCCTCGACGAGGCCGGCCGGATCGAGCAGCCCGACGAGGAGCAGGCCGAGCAGATGGTCGAGGAGTTCCGGGAGTTCATCGACCACGTCAACCCCGAGGACTTCGCCACCTGACCACCTGGGGCGCGGCCGGGCGTTGACCCCGGGCGCGCGGGGCCGTAGCCTGCCAGATCGTGACACCGGCGTAATTCCGCCGGTGTCGCGTCGACCCAGGAGATCCCCCGTGAGCGAGCCCTCCAGCCCGGTCGAGTCGTTCAGCGGCAAGAAGGCGGCCGACATCGTCGGCATCAGCTACCGGCAGCTCGACTACTGGGCGCGCACCGACCTCATCCGCCCGTCGGTGGCCGACGCCCACGGCAGCGGCACGCGCCGCCGCTACAGCTACCGCGACCTGCTGGAGCTGAAGCTGGTCAAGACCCTGCTCGACAACGGCATCAAGCTCGAGTCCATCCGGAAGGCGTTCGCCTACCTGCGCGAGCAGCTGAACGAGGACCTCTCGGCGGCCAAGCTGGTCATGGTCGGCAACAGCGCCGTGCTCGTGCGGGAGAACGACGAGCTCATCGACGTCGTCAACCGCTACCAGGGCCAGGGCGTGCTCAACCTGCTGGCCCTCGACGGCGTGCAGAGCGAGGTCGACGCCGCCATCGTCGAGCTCTTTCCCTCGGAGGGCGACGAGGGCGAGGCCGAGGCCGGCGACGCCGACGATGCCGGCGGGCCGGCGCGCCCAGCCGCCGAGGGCGGGAGCTGACGCCCCTGGCGGCCGCCCCGCCACCGTCGGTGGGAGCCCCGATCGCGGAGGGGCGCCGGCACTAGCCTCGGCGCCCGTGACCCTGAAGACATCGCCGCTCGACAACCGCCACCGCGCCCTCGGCGCCAAGATGGCCCCGTTCGGCGGGTGGGAGATGCCGATCCAGTACCCGACGGGCACGCTGGCCGAGCACCGGGCCTGTCGCACCGACGCGGCGGTGTTCGACGTCAGCCACCTGGGCACCGTGCGGGTCACCGGCCCCGACGCGTTCGACCGGCTGCAGGCGGCGCTCACCAACGACCTGTCCAAGATCGGACCGGGGCGCACGCAGTACACCCACCTGCTCGACCCCGACGACGCCTCGGTCGTCGACGACATCATCGTCTGGTGGGTGGCGGAGGAGCGCTTCGACGTCATGCCCAACGCCTCGAACACGGCCCGGGTGCTCGCCGCCATCGGCGGCGAGGACGTCACCGCCACCCGGGCGGTCCTCGCGGTGCAGGGCCCGGGTGCCCGCGAGCGGCTGGCCACGGTGTCGCCCGAGGCCGCCGCCGTCCGGCGCCGGGCGGTGGCGGAGGTCGACGTGCTCGGGCACACCTGCGTCGTCGCCGGGACGGGCTACACGGGGGAGGACGGCGTCGAGATCGCCGTCCCCGTCGCGGGCGCCGCCCGGGTCTGGGACGCGATCCTGGCGGCCGGTGTCACCCCCGCGGGGCTCGGCGCCCGCGACACGCTGCGGCTCGAGGCCGGGCTCCCGCTGCACGGCCACGAGCTCGGCCCCGGCATCACGCCGCTGCAGGCCGGCCTCGAGGCCGTCGTCGCCTGGGGCAAGGGCGGCTTCCTCGGCCACGACGCCCTCCTCGCCGAGCGCGAGCGCGGCGTCAGCCGCCGCCTCCGGGGCCTCGAGGTCGAGGGCCGGCGGCCGCCCCGGGCCGACTGCCCGGTGCTGCTCGACGGCGAGCAGGTGGGGGTCGTGACCAGCGGGAACATCTCGCCGATGCTCGGCCGGGGCATCGCGCTGGCCTTCCTGCGGCCCGACATCGAGCCGGGCGACGAGGTCGTCGTCGACATCCGCGGCACCCGGGCGCCGGCCCGGGTCGTCACCCCGCCCTTCTACCGCTCGGGCGGCTGAGCGCTCTCGCGGTCGCCACCATCGCACGGGGCGTGGCCGGCCGCCCACGCAGCCCGTAGCCTTCCCATCGAGACCGTCACGAGATCGGGGGGATGCGATGGCTCTGGCACCGCTGGTCGAAGAGGCGCTCGGGGGCGACATCCCGGTCGGCGTCGAGGCGTACGACGGCAGCCGGGCCGGCCCGGCCGACGCGGCGACCACGCTGGTCATCCGGTCGCCCGACGCCGTCTGCCGGGTCCTGACGGCGCCGGGCGAGCTGGGGCTGGCCCGGGCCTACGTCGCCGGCGACCTCGACCTGCGCGGCAGCATCTGGGACCTGCTGGCGCTGCGCGACCGCCTCCCGGGCGTGCGCCTGTCGCCGAGGATGCTGCGCCGGCTCGTCGACGAGCTCGGCGGCTGGCGCCAGGTGCGGCGCCTGCCCCCGCCCCGGGAGGAGGCCCGGCTGCGGGGCCGCCGCCACAGCCCGCAGCGGGACGCGGCAGCCATCAGCCACCACTACGACGTCTCCAACGAGTTCTACCGGCTGGTGCTCGGGCCGAGCATGACCTACTCGTGCGCGGTCTTCCGCCACCCGGACGACTCGCTGGAGGACGCCCAGGCCAACAAGTACGAGCTGATCTGCCGCAAGCTCGGGCTCGAGCCCGGCATGCGCCTCCTCGACGTCGGCTGCGGCTGGGGCGGGATGGTCATGCACGCCGCCCGGCACCACGGGGTGCGGGCCGTCGGCGTGACGCTGTCGCGGCGCCAGGCCGAGCTGGCCGAGAAGCGCGTCGTCGAGGCCGGGCTGTCCGGGCAGGTGGAGATCCGGGTCCAGGACTACCGCGACGTCGACGACGGGCCCTACGACGCCATCAGCTCCATCGGCATGTTCGAGCACGTCGGCGAGTCCCGCCTGGCCACCTACTTCGGCCGGTTGCGGGCGCTGCTCCGGCCGGGCGGGCGCCTGCTCAACCACGGGATCAGCCGCCCGCCGGGCAGCCGGTCGGCCCGCCTGCCCCGGAACAGCTTCATCAACCGCTACGTGTTCCCCGACGGCGAGCTCCACGAGGTCGGCCGGGTCGTGTCGATCACGCAGGAGGCCGGCTTCGAGGTGCGGCACCTCGAGTCCCTGCGGGAGCACTACGCTCTGACACTGCGGCGGTGGGTGGCCAACCTCGAGGCGAACTGGCAGCAGGCGGTCGAGGAGGTCGGGGAGGGGCGGGCCCGTGTCTGGCGCCTCTACATGGCCGGCTCGGCGGTCAACTTCGAGGCCGGGCGCACCCAGGTGCACCAGGTGCTCTCGGTGCCCCGCACCGACGACGGCGTCTCCGGCCTGCCGCTGCGCCCGGTGTTCGAGTGACGGCCGGCCCGGGGCCCGCGCCTCAGGCGAGCTGGCGGGCGATGGTGCCGGTGTCGTAGTAGATGCGGACCCCGACGAGGCGGTCGCCAGCGAAGCTGAAGATGGCCGCCGTGCGGCAGCGGAACCGCCGGCCGGTGGCCTCGAAGTCGGGGCCGGAGCCGAGGTGCGTCCCCGTCATCCACATCTCGGCGACGACGGCGTCGTCGGCGTGGTGGAGGTCGATGACCTCGAACCGCAGGTCGGGGAAGTAGCGCAGGATGACCTGGTAGTAGTGGCGGACCTCGGCCGGGCCGTCGTAGACGCGCTGGTTGCCCACGAGCTCGTAGCGGGGGTGGGCGAAGCAGGCGATGGCGGCGTCGGCGTCGTGGGCGTTCTGCGCCTCGAGGAGGCGGCGCAGGACCTGCTCGCGCCGGGCGTTCAGCTTGGTGCCGATCGGCGTGACGTCGGCCACGATCTGCTGGTGCCTCCGGGATCGGGTCGTGCCCCAGGGTAGGGGGCCTCCAGCGTCAGTCGAGCAGGTCGGGCTGCTCGGCGACGATCTTGTCGTAGAGCGGCTGGAAGTTGAGCCAGCCGGCCTGCGGGGTGCCGACCTGGCTGCGGGTCAGCTCGGCGACGTCGTGGTCGATGGCGACCGGCGTCCCCGCGGCCTCGGCCGCCAGCTGCACCTGGCAGGAGCGCTCCATGGTGATGAACCACCAGGCCGCCTCGTCGACCGTCCGGCCCACCGTGAGCAGGCCGTGGTTGCGCAGGATGACGGCCTTGTGCGACCCGAGGGCGTGGGCGATCCGCTTGCCCTCCTCGACGTCGAGCACGACGCCCGTGTAGTCGTCGAAGAGGGCGTGGTCCTCGTAGAAGGCGCAGGCGTCCTGGGTGAGCGGGGCCAGGGGGCGGCGGAGCGTCGAGAACGCCCGCCCGTGGATCGAGTGGGTGTGGGCGGCCGCGTTGACGTCGGGGCGGGCGGCGTGGACCTGGCTGTGGATGGCGAAGGCCGCCCGGTTGACCGGCCAGTCGCCCTCGACGACGTTGCCCTCCCGGTCGACGAGGACGAGGTCGCTGGCCCGGATGAGCCCGAAGCTCAGGCCGAACGGGTTGACCCAGAACAGGTCGGGGTGTTCGGGGTCGCGGCCGGTCAGGTGGCCGGCGACCCCCTCGTCGAAGCCGAACTTGTCGAACAGGCGGAAGGCGGCCGCCATCCGCTGCTTCAGGTGGACCCGCTCCTCGTCCGGCGACGAGAAGCGGGGGAACCGGTGTGGCCGTCGCTCGCTCATGTGTCCCCCTCCCGGCGGCGAGTCTACGGGGCGGGGGTGCCGGCGGCCGGGGCCAGCTCCTCCCACAGGCGCCGGCGGTCGGCCTCGGGGTCGGCCTCCACCCGGGGCGCCCGGTCGAGCACGCAGGTGAGCCGGTCCGCCGTGTCGTAGGCCGGCCACTCGAGGTCGTCGTGGGCCGGCGCGGCCGTGCGGGCGGTCTGCACCCAGGCGCCGGCGGTCCGGTCGGCGAGGGCCCGGGCGCCGTCGTCGAGCTCGCCGAGCAGGATCTCGACGCCGCCCCGGTCGAGGTTGTCGAACACGAAGGGCACGTCGATGGCGTGGCAGGCGCCGAGCGCACCGCCCATCGCCGTCGAGGCGAGGTCGAACCGGTACATCCACACCGGCGCGTGGGGGGCCTGCGCCTCGGCGAGGCGGATCGCCGGCTGGCGGAAGACGAGGTCGGTCATGAACGCGCACACGACCCCGTCCGGGTCGGCCTCGGGGAGGGCGCGCCGGTAGGCGTCGACGACGTCGCCGGCGCGGTCGGCGCCGACGAGCCGGGCGATCCGGCGCCGGACCCGCTCCTCGGTGAGGCTGCCGGCGAGGCGCTGCTGCAGGTGGAAGAGGTTCCACTCGTCGGCCGTCGTGCCCACGACGAGCGGGATCCCCGCCGCGCTGCCGGCGGCCACGGCCTCGAGCGGCGGGCGGGGGAGCACGGCGCCGTCGACGACCGGCTGGAAGGGCAGCCCGCCGGGGCGGGACCCGTCGTCGCGGGTGGCGCCCGCCTCGACCTCGGCGGCGACGGCCGCCTGCGCCCGGAGGACGTCCTCGACCGGCGCCTCGAGCAGGGCGTCGAAGCCGGCCGGCGTGAGGTCGAGCGCGGCGAGCAGCCGGCTCGTCACCCACTCGGCCACGTCCGGGGCGTGGACGTTGCTGGCCGCGCCGCTCTGGGCGATGGCCCGGTGGAACAGCCCGGCGGCCTCCGGCGTGCCGAGCAGGGTGCCGACGCTCATGCCCCCGGCCGACTCGCCGAAGATCGTGACGTTGCCGGGGTCGCCGCCGAAGGCGGCGATGTTGTCGCGCACCCACCGCAGCGCCGCGACCTGGTCGCGGATGCCGTTGGCACCGGAGCCCGCGAACTCGCCGTCGAGGTGGCCGAGGTGGAGGAAGCCGAGGGCCCCGAGCCGGTAGTTGATCGTGACCACGACGACCCCGCGCCGGGCCAGCTGCGTGCCGTCGTACCAGACGATGCTGCCGGAGCCCGAGACGAAGGCGCCGCCGTGGATCCACACCATCACCGGGCGGCCGGCGTCGTCGGCGGCCGGCGTGAACACGTTGAGGACGAGGCAGTCCTCGCCGGACGGGCGGTCCTGGCCGCCGAGGACGGCCTCGGTGGGCGAGGGGTTCTGGGGGCAGATGAGGCCGAACGACGTGGCGTCGCGGACGCCCGACCAGGGCTCGACGGGCTGCGGGGGCCGGAAGCGCTCGGCGGTCGCGTAGGGGATGCCGCGGAACTGCAGGACGCCCCGCTTCTCGAGGCCGCGGACCTTGCCGGTGGTGGTCTCGACGATCACGGGCCCGACCTTAGCGGCGCGCTTGACCCGGGGGTCAGGGATCCGACCCCCGGGTCGCGCGGTGGCCGGTGCCCCCGCCGCCGCACGGGGGCACCGGACGCCTCAGCGGGCGATGGAGCGGTTGTAGAGGCGCACCGACAGCGGTGCGCACACGACCACGATCCCGATGATCCAGAGCCAGGTGTAGGCGACGGGGTTGGCGATGGACCACGGGTCGCCCGCGGCGGTCGGCGTGTTCGGGTTCCCGAACAGCTCGCGCAGCGCGTCGGAGAGGGTGGTGATCGGGTTCCACTCGGCGATGACCTGCAGCGGCCCGGGCATCGAGGCCACGGGCACGAAGGTGCTGGCCACGAAGGTGAGCGGGAAGAGGGCGACGAAGGCGATGCCCTGCACCCCCTCGGGCGTCCGCACCACCGAGCCGAGCAGGACGCCGATCCAGATCATGGCGAAGGCGAAGGCCACCATCAGCAGGTAGCCGGCCACGGCGTCGACGACGCTGCCACGGATCCGCCAGCCCACGATGAGCCCGGTGACCGACATGATGGCGATCGGCAGGAACGCCTTGATCAGGTTGGCCACCGCGTGGCCGCCGAGCACCGCGCCCTTGGCGATGGGGAGGGACCGGAAGCGGTCGACCGCCTGGTTCTTGCGGTCGTTGGCGAGGCTCATGGCCACGCCGAACGACGTGAACACGATGGTCTGGGCCATGATCCCGCCCATCAGGAACTCGCGGTAGTTCCCGCCGCCGGGGACGTCGATCGCGCCGCCGAACACGTAGGCGAACAGCAGCACGAACATGATCGGCTGGATGGTGGCGTCGCTGAGCGCCTCGGGCTGGCGCTTCATGTGGACGAGCCCCCGCCGGGCGACGACCCACACGTCGTGGACGACGCCGCGGGGAGGGTGGGGGTCGGTGGTCGGTCCCGGGGCGGCGACCTCCGCGATGCGGGCGGCGGCGCCGTTGCCCGAGGTGGGACCGAGCGCGTCGGTCGTGGTGCTCACGAGTGGGCCTCCTCGAGTGCGTTCTCGTCGTGGTCGATGGCCTGGCCGGTGAGGGTGAGGAAGACCTCGTCCAGCGTCGGCTGGCGCAGGCTGAGGTCCTCGACGCGGATGCCGGCCTCGGCGAGGGCGTTGGCCACGGCCGCCAGGCCCGCGACCCCGTCGGTGGTCGGGGCCGTCACGGTGCGCAGGGGGCGGTCGACGACCGGCTCGTGGCCGGTGCAGCTGGCCAGCAGGCCGGCGGCTGCCTCGAGCAGGTCGTCGTCGGCCAGCGTGATGCCGATGTTGTCGCCGCCGACCTGCCGCTTCAGGCTGCGGGCGTCGCCGCGGGCGATGATCTTGCCCCGGTCGATGACGACGATGTCGTCGGCCAGGCGGTCGGCCTCCTCGAGGTACTGCGTGGTGAGCAGCAGCGTCGTGCCCCGGCCGACCAGCGTGTCCAGCACCTCCCACAGCTCGTTGCGGGCCCGGGGGTCGAGGCCGGTCGTCGGCTCGTCGAGGAACAGCACCTGCGGGCGGGCGACCAGCGTCGCCGCCAGGTCGAGCCGGCGGCGCATGCCGCCCGAGTAGCCCGAGGTCACCCGGTCGGCGGCGTCGACCAGGCTGAACTGCTCGAGCAGCTCGCGGGCCCGGCGCTTGGCCTCGGACCGGCTCAGCTGGTGGAGCTCGCCGATCATGACCAGGTTCTCGTAGCCGGTGAGGAGCGGGTCGACGGTGGCGTCCTGGGCCGCCAGCCCGATGCGCCGGCGCACCTCGTTCGGGTGCCGCCGGACGTCGAAGCCGGCGACGGTGGCCGTGCCCTCGTCGGCGTCGGCCAGGGTGGTGAGGATGCGGACGGCGGTGGTCTTGCCGGCGCCGTTGGGCCCGAGCACCGCGGTGACGGTGCCGGTGGGCACCTCGATGTCGACGCCGGCCAGCGCGGTCTTGGGTCCGTAGCGCTTGACCAGGCCGTGCGCCTCGATGGCGAGTGCTGACGTCATCTCTCAACTGCTCCGGGGGGTCGGGCGGGGGGTCCGGGCGAACGTACGGGGTGAAGTGAACTTGAGGTCAAGGCCCGGCCGGCGGGGTGTTCCCATTGGGAACACGACATGCTCTCAGGTCGGGGCCCGCCGACCAAGCGATTTCCTCGAAGTGACCGCCCGGGCGCCGGGAACTCATCGTGGCGCCGCCCGTGCTGCCAGGGGCACGGGCGGCGACCAGGGCGGTCGGGGAGGGGGTCAGCCCGGTGCGCCGCCGGCGGGCGGCTTGGGCGGGTTCAGGGCGATCGTGCCCAGCGCCGTGCCGACGAGGCGGCCGCCGTTCTCGCACTCCACGGTGACGACGGCCGTCCGGTTCGACAGCGACACGACCCGGCTGGTGGCCCGCAGCACGCCCGGCCGGGTCGGCGCCAGGTAGTTGACCTTGAACTCCAGCGTCGCCGGCCAGGTGCCCCGGGGGACGAGGGGGTACACGGCCGAGCCGAGCACGTGGTCGACGAGCGAGGCCAGCACCGCGCCATGGGCGGCGCCGAAGGGGTTGAGCAGGTGCTCGCCGACGTCGACCTCGGCGACGCACCAGCCCGGCCCCACGTCGGTGAACCGGATGCCGAGCCATCCCGGCAGCCCGGTCCCGCCGCCCTCGGGTGCGGTGGACAGGCGCACCATCTCGCGGGCCAGCTCCTCGTCGAAGCGGTCGCTCCAGTCGGTCGTCTCGGTCACGTCCCCTCCCGGATGGCGAGCGGCGGCGGCCCGGCGCCGGGGCGCGGCCCCGCGCCGGCCGGGTGCCGGGACTCTAGAGGCCGGTGCCGGGGGCCGGCCTCGGCGCCGGGGCGCGCGGAAGGTCGGGGACGTCGGCGCCGCCGCCCGGGCCGCGCGCCGGTGGCGACGGGCGGGCGGGCGGCGCCTCGGCCCGCGGCTCCGGGCGGGGCGCCGGCGGGTCAGGCCGGCGCGCCGATGATCCGGGACTTGACCGCCTGGAACTCGTCGTCGGTGATGACGCCCGACTCCCGCAGCTGGACGAGGCGGGCCAGGTCGTCGACCGGGCCCGCGCCGGTCGACGTCGCGGTCGAGCGGATGTAGGCGTCGAGCTGCTGGCGGGCGAGCTCGTGCCGGGCCGCGGACCGGCGGGCCATCCCGTCGCCCCGCACGACGATGTAGGCGAGCGACCCGAGGAGCGGGAAGACGACGAGCCCGACGATCCAGGCCGCCTTCGCCGCCCCCGAGAGCTCGTGGTCGCGGAACAGGTCGCTCACGATGGCGATGAAGATCCAGACGAACATCGCCAGGAAGAAGACCCAGAGCGCTGTCCAGATCATGTCCCCCAGCCCCACCTCGGCGATGAGCATGGCGATGACCTCCTGACGCCGTCGGCCGGGGCGGTCGCCCGGTGACTACCACTCACGGTACACGCACAGCCACGTCAGGTCACGGGTGGGGGTGGCCCGGCCGGACCCTGCGGCCCCGACCGCTGAGTTCGGGGCGCCGGGGGCGTCCCACCTCCACGACGTCCACGCGACCCGAGGAGAGGGACGACATGGGACAGCTCATCGTGACGGAGTTCGCCACCCTCGACGGGGTGGCCCAGGCCCCCGGCGCCCCCGACGAGGACCGCGACGCCGGCTTCGCCCACGGCGGCTGGCAGGCGCCGTACATCGACGAGGCGGGCGTCGACGACGTGTTCGCCGCGGCGCGGACCATGGACGCCCTGCTGCTCGGTCGCAGGACCTACGAGATCTTCGCCGACTACTGGCCGACCGCCCCGGCGGACATGCCCTTCACCACGCTCCTCGACGAGGTGCCCCGGTACGTCGCCAGCCGCACGCTGTCCGCGCCGCTCCGCTGGGACGGCACGAACCTGCTCGAGGGCGACCTGGCCGAGAGCGTCCCGGCGCTGACGGAGCGGTACGGCGAGGTGCACGTCATCGGCAGCCTCGACCTGGTCCAGTCGCTCCTGCGCCTGGGCCTCGTCGATCGGCTGGACCTGTGGGTCCACCCGCTGGTGCTCGGCACCGGGAAGCGGGTCTTCGCCGAGGGCGCGCCGCCGGCCGCCCTGCGCCTCACCCGGTCGGTGACCTCCCCGAACGGCGCGCTCCACCTGCGCTACGAGCCCGCCGGCACCCCGACCTACGGGACCATCGGCGAGTGACGGCCGGGCGGCGGCGCGTCAGGCTGGGTCCCCGCCCCAGGTCGCGGCCCCCGCCGGGAAGTCGTTCGACTGGGGCGGCACGACGCAGAAGAGCAGGCCCGCCGGGTCGCGCATCACCCACCACGAGCGCACCCGCTCGACGCGCTCGGCGCCCAGCGCCTCGAGCCGGGCGACCTCGGCCTCGACGTCGTCGGTCTCGACGTCGAGGTGGATGCGGCTCCGGGCCTCGCCGATCCGCTGCACGAACACCTCGAGGCGGCCGGCCCGGCCGACCGTGACGTAGGTGCCGTCCTCGTCCCGCTCGGGCCGGCCCCCGAGCGCGCCGGACCAGAAGGCGACCTCGCGCTCGTGGTGCTCGGGTGGGACGTCGACGGCGATGGCGGTGAGCCGGCTGCGGTGCATGGCCGGACGGTACGCCGGCGCGGCTGCCGGGCCCGAGCCCGTTCGGGCCCGGCGGGGGAGGGGGACCGGGCTCAGCCGATCCGCAGGGTGGTACGGATGCCCCGGCGCTGGCGGAGGTTGTCGACCGCGGCGCCGACCTCGTCGAGCGGGTAGCGGTCGGTGATCATCCCCCGCAGGTCGAGCCGCCCGGCCCTCGCCAGGGCGAGCAGGCGGGGGATGTCGCGGTGGGCGTTGACGCTGCCGAGCAGGCAGCCGACCAGCCGCTTCTCCGTCGTCGTGAAGGCGGCGGCGATCGGGATGGTGATGCCCTGGTCGATCGGCGCCGCGCCGACGCAGACCACCGTGCCGCCCGGCCGGACCGCGTCGATGCCCTGCTCGATCAGGGCGGCGACACCCGCCGCCTCGAAGCAGTAGTCCATGCCGACCGACGTGAGGTCCATGGCGAACGTGGTGACGTCGACCTCGCCGGGGTCGACCGCGTGGGTGGCGCCAAAGCGGAGCGCCGCCTCGCGCCGCTCGGCCACCGGGTCGACGACGGCGATCACCGAGGCGCCCGCCAGCCGGGCGCCCTGCACGACCGCGATGCCGATGCCGCCGGCGCCGAGGACGAGCACGGTGGCGCCCTCCTCGACGCGGGCGGTCTCCAGCACCGCGCCGACCCCGGTCTGGACCGCGCAGCCGATGACGCACGCCTCGGCCAGGTCGACGTCGTCGTCGACCTTCACCGCACCCTCCTGGGGGACGACGACGCGCTCGGCCCAGCCCCCGATGCCGAGGCCCCGGTGAACCGGGGCGCCGCCGCGGCTCAGCGGGGTGGTGCCGTCGGGCCGGGTGGAGGTGAACAGGGCCGAGGAGTACTCGGCGCACAGCGTCGGGTTGCCCCGGGTGCAGAAGTAGCAGCGCCCGCACGAGGGGAGCGGCGTGAGCACGACCTTGTCGCCCGCCTGCAGGCGCTCGACCCCGGGGCCCGTCGCCTCGACGACGCCGGCCGCCTCGTGGCCCAGCACGACCGGCACCGGCGCCGGCAGGGCGCCGTCGACCACCGACAGGTCGGAGTGGCACACCCCGCAGTCGGTGACCCGCACCAGCACCTCGCCCGCCCGGGGCTCCTCGAGGTCGACCTCCCCGACCCCGAGGTCGCCCACCGCCTCCAACACCGCTGCACGGATCGCTGACATGCGCCGGGACGCTACCGGACGCCGGGGCGCCGGGGCGCCCCGGTCGGTCGGCCCCGGCCGGTCACCGGACCGTCAGGCGGACCACCGGGTAGCGGCGCTCGGTCTTCGCCTGGTACTCGGCGATCTTCGGCTGGGCCGCGGCGATCCGCGCCCAGGCCGCCTCCCGCTCGGCGCCGGCCAGCGGCTCCGGCCGGACCGCGACCCGCTCGCCGCCCGCGAGCTCGATCGCCGCCTCGTCCGGCCGGGCCACGAGGTTCCGGTACCAGTCGGGGTCCTGCTCCCCGCCGCCGGAGGCGACCACCAGCCGGTCGCCGCCGTCGCCGGGGAACCAGGCCACCGGGGTCTCGTACGGTCGGCCGGTGCGGCGGCCGCGGTGGTGGACGACGAGCACGTCCATGCCCATGAACCTGCCCCGGCCCCGCCGCAGCTTGCGGATCACCCGGGCGTTGGCCTTGTGCTGCACCCACCGGGAAACGGGTCCCGGCCCGCCGCGCCGCCCCCGGCGGGCCCGTCCCTCGTCGGTCATCGCGTCGGTCCGTTCGGTCGTCGTGGCGTCCATGGCGGCGACGGTACGGACGGCCGGGCGCCCGGCGCTTCTCCGATCCTGCTCGGTTCGGCCGGTGCGATCCCGCCGGGCGCGCCCCGGCTCCCGGACCGCCACCGAGGGCGGTGCTCCGGGTGTCCTGGGTGGCTTCGTCGGCGCACTAGCGTCATCGCCCATGGGTTCGTTCCTCCTGGCCTGGCGGGAGGCACGCCGGGCCAAGGGGCGCTTCGGGCTCCTGACCGGTGCGGTGACCGTCCTGGTCTTCCTCGTCGTGTTCCAGCAGGCCGTCCTGGACGGCCTGGTGACGGAGTTCGTCGGCGCCATCCGGAACCAGTCGGCCGACGTGCTCGTCTACGGCGAGGACGCCCGCCTGAACCTGCAGGGGAGCGTCGTGCCGCCGGTCGCCCCCGAGCAGGTCGCGGCGGTCGAGGGCGTCGCCCGGGCCGAGCCGCTGGGCGTGGCGGCCGTCACCGTCGAGGCCGGCGGCGAGCTGGAGGACGCCACGCTGTTCGGGCACGTGCTCGACGGCCCGGGCGCCCCGGTCGAGATCGAGGAGGGCCGCCGGCCCGAGCGCGACGGCGAGGCCGTGGCCAGCGCGTCGGCCGCCGACGACGGCTTCGGCGTCGGCGACGTCGTCGTCGTGCAGCCCGGCGGCGAGCGCATCGAGATCGTGGGCACGGCCCGGGAGACGAGCTTCAGCGTCACCCCGACGCTGTTCGCCTCGTACGCCACCTACGAGGCGGTGCTGCTGTCGGTGAACCCCGACGCGCCGGCGGTCGTCCCCTCGGCGGTGGCCGTCGAGGTCGAGGACGGGGCCGACCCGTCGGCGGTGGCCGAGCGCATCACCGCCGAGGTCGAGGGCGTGGAGGCCGCGACCCGCGACCGGGCGGCCGACGAGGCGCCCGGCGTGCAGTCGGTGAGCCAGTCGCTCAGCATCGTGCTGCTGCTCACCTACGTCGTCGTGACGATCGTGACCGGCTTCTTCTTCCTCATCCTCACGGTGCAGAAGCAGCCGACGCTGACGCTGCTGCGGGCGGTCGGGGCGCCGGCCCGGTCCCTGGTGGCCGCCCTCGGCATGCAGGTGCTGCTGGTCGTGGGCGGCGGGTTCGTGCTCGGCGCCGCGCTGGCCGCGCTCGTCCTGCGGGTGGCCAGCGTCGGCATCGAGGCCGGCGTGGCACCGGCCGCGCTGGTGACGACGGCCGCCGCCGTCCTCCTGCTCGCCGCGCTCGCCTGCCTCGGCGCGGCCCGCCGCATCACCCGCCTCGACCCCGCGTGGGCGACGCTGCCGGGGGCGACGCCGCGATGAGCCTGGCCTGGCGGGAGCTCGTGCGCCGCCCCGGCCGCTTCGCGGTCGCCGGCAGCGCGTTGACCCTCCTCGTCGTGCTCCTGCTCCTGCTCGGCGGGTTGCTCGACGGGCTGTACCTGGGCAGCACCGGAGCGATCCGGGCCCAGCGGGCCGACGTGTTCGTCTACTCGGCGACGGCCCGGGACTCGATCGTCCGCTCCCGGATCGAGCCCGACCTGCGGGCGCGGATCGAGGAGGTCGACGGCGTGGCGTCGACCGGCGGGCTGGGGGTGGCGCTGCTCGGCGCCACCGTCGAGGGCGACGACGACGTGCTCGACGTCGCGGTCACCGGCTACGAGCTGGCCCCGGAGGGCGTGCCCGAGCCCCCGGCGCCCGGCACCGCCTACGCCGACGATCGGCTCCGGGCCGACGGCGTCCGGGCCGGGGACGTGCTGGAGGTCGGGCCGGCCCGCGTGCCCGTCGAGGTCGTCGACTTCGTCTCCGACACCAGCTACCTGCAGCAGGGCGCGCTGTGGGTCGAGCCCGACACGTGGCGGGCCATCCAGAGCGAGTCGCGGCCCGACGCGGCCGTGGCGGACGGCGTGTTCCAGGTGGTCCTCGTCGTGGCCGAGGACGGGGTCGAGGCCGGCGAGCTCGCCGACCGCATCGACGAGGCGACGGGCGGGGCGACCAGCTCGCTGACCCGCGACGAGGCCGTGCTGTCGCTACCGGGCATCCGCCAGCAGAACAGCGTGTTCACGGCCCTGATCGGCGTGACGCTGTTCGTCGCCGGCCTGGTGGCGGCGCTCTTCTTCGCCCTCGTGACCCTCGAGCGGACCGCCCTCTACGCGACGCTCAAGGCGCTCGGCGCCCCCTCCGGCCGGCTCGCCCTGGGCGTCGTGTTCCAGTCGGTGGTCGTGGCGCTGGGGGCCGTCGTGCTCGGCGGCGCCGTCACCTTCGCCCTCGAGCAGGTCATCCCCGACGCCGTCCCGGTGCAGGTCGAGCCGTCGCGGGTCGTGACCAGCAGCGTGCTCGTGCTCGTGACCGCGGCCGTCGGCGCCCTGGTGTCCCTGCGCCGCATCGTCCGCATCGACCCGGCCACCGCGATCAGCTGAGAGGACCGACGAAGGACGCACCGATGCCCGCGCTCGTGATGGAAGGGGTCCGCAAGGTCTACCGGTCGGGGAGCGAGGAGGTCGTGGCCCTCGACCACGCCGACCTCGTGGTCGGCGACGACGAGATGGTCACGCTGCTCGGGCCGTCGGGCTCGGGGAAGACGACGCTGCTGTCGATCGCCGGCGGCCTGCTCACGCCCACGGAGGGGAGGGTCGTCGTCGGCGACCAGGTGGTGAGCGACCTCGACCCCCGGCAGCTGACGGCGTTCCGGCAGCGCCAGGTCGGCTTCGTGTTCCAGTCGGTCAACCTCGTGCCGTTCCTGACCGCCCGGGAGAACCTCACGGTCGTGGGCGAGCTGGCCGGCCGCCCCCGGCGGGAGACGGGGGAGCAGGCCGACCGGCTGCTCGAGGAGCTGGGCCTGTCCCACCGGGCCGGCAACCTGGCCACCGAGCTGTCCGGCGGCGAGCGCCAGCGGGTGGCGATCGGTCGGGCCCTCATGAACGACCCCAAGCTCGTGCTGGTCGACGAGCCGACCTCCGCGCTGGACACGAAGATGGGCGAGGCCGTCATGGAGCTGCTCCGCAACGAGATCACCGGGCGGGGCATCGCCGCGGTGGTCGTCACCCACGACACCCGCATGACGCACTACACCGACCGCACGGTCGAGATCGTCGACGGCCGGCTGCAGGCCTGACGGCGGGGGAGGGGCGCCGCCGGCGGGTTGGGTGGCACGCGTCACGCTGTGGTGGACTCCCCGGCCATGGCCGAGAGGATCGAGATCTCACGCGACATCGCTGCCTCGCCCGAGGAGGTGTACGCCGCCATCTCGGACGTGACCCGCATGGGGGAGTGGTCCGAGGAGTGCTACGCCTGCGAGTGGCACGAGGGCTTCGACGGCCCGGAGGTCGGCGCCACCTTCGACGGCCACAACCGCCACGGCGAGCACGAGTGGACCTCGCAGGGCAAGGTCGTCGAGGCGGAGCCGGGGCGGGCGTTCACGTTCGAGGTCTCGATGATGGACTTCCACTACGCGACCTGGGGCTACCGCATCGAGCCGATCGAGGGCGGCTGCCGGGTCACCGAGTGGGTCGAGGACCTGCGGCCGGAGTCGGTGATCGAGCTGAGCAAGCAGATCTCCGGCGTGGAGGACCGCAGCGAGCGCAACCGCCGGACGATGAGCACGACGCTGGAGCGCCTGGCCGCCGCGCTGGAGGGCCGGGCGGCGCCGCCGGCGGGCTGAGCACGGCGCGGGGAGGCGGCGGTCAGCCCGGCGGGCGGGGCCGGTAGGTGAGGGCGACCGCGCCCGAGCGCAGCTCGTGGCGGCCGACCAGCTCGAGGGTCAGGCGCTCGCGCAGGCCGGCGAGCAGCGCCGGCCCGCGCCCGGCCACGACCGGGTGGACGACGAGCTCGTACTCGTCGATGAGGCCGAGGTCGGCCAGGGCGAGGGGGAGGGTCACGCCCCCGACGAACAGGCCCCGGCCGGGTGCCGCCTTGAGGTCCCGGACGGCCGTGGCCAGATCGCCCCGGACCAGCTCGGCGTTCCAGTCGACCCCGTCGAGCGTGCGGGAGACGACGTACTTCGGTGCGGCGTCGATCGCCCGGGCGAAGGGGACCATCCAGTCATCCATCCAGTCCGGCCAGGTCCCGTCGGGCGCCGGCCGCCAGGCGGCCTCCATCATCTGGTAGGTCACGCGGCCGAAGAGCAGAGCGTCGGCGCGGGCCAGGCTCTCGGCCCAGTAGCGGTGCGACTCCTCGTCGGGTGTCACCGCCTCGTGGTCGACGCAGCCGTCGAGCGTGACGTTGATCGCATAGCGCAGCGGTCGCATGGTCGTGTGACCGGTCGGGCGGTCGGGGCTCATCGTCCCATGCCATGACGGCGTCGTCGCCCGGGGAGCCCCGGGACGTTCGCGGCCCCGGAGGGTAGCCGGAAGCGGGGATCTGGCGGACCTGATCGGTCAGAGCGCGGTCGGTGGTCATCAACTACTCAGCGCGCGAGCGAGCGTGACGGCGGCGGGGGAGAGGTGGAGGCGTGCCCGCCCCTCGACGACGAACCGGCCGGCCGGCTCGCCGGCGGGCGCCTCGTCGTGGCCGCCTCGACGGGTCAGCGCGCCGACCCACGTACCGTGACCATGGACCGGTGTGAGGCCACGTGGAGTGGTCCGGTCGCGCCGGGCCCGTCGAACCCGACCACGGGCCTCCAGTTGCCGATCACGAGGGCCCGGGCGTCCGCGACGACCAGCGATGCCCGCCGCAGGCGCCGGGGTCCGTCGAACGTGTCGGCGGCCAGGCGCCGGGCGCCGAGGTCCGGTGGCGCTTTCAGGGCGGCGGCCGAGCACGCGGTGACCGCGCGCCGCCGACCGGCGCTCGATCACCAGCGTCTCGTCCCGGCCGAACGCACGCCCCAGGGCGCGTCCGGCCTGGTCAGGCGGGTCGATCGCCGGCGACGTCGGCCGTCCGGGCCGGCCTGCCTGGCTCCGGACGACAACCCGCAGGTCCCGGCCCTGGGCACCCCAGAACGCCCAGAATCCTCGTTCTGTCAAGTAAGCCGCTCATCCGGCCTCCCCCTCGCCGAGGCGGCGGCTGACCAGCGGCCGTGCGGCCTCGAGGATCCACTCCAGCGCCTCCCGGTAGTCCTGCTCGCCGGGCGGGTCGGCGGCGGCCAGGTCGCGCTCCACGTCCTCGATGGCCGCTTCGAGCACGTAGAGCCGGTCGTACAGGTCGTCCAGCTCCGCCCTGGCGACGATGAGCTGCGCGTCGCCGATCCCGAGGTCCTCGGCTCGGCGCCGGGCCTCGTAGTCCCGCTGGCGGCAGCTGCGCCGGCAGAACTCCCGCGGCCGTCCCCGACCGCCGGTCACCTCGAAGCGGCGGCCGCACCAGCGGCACCGTCGCAACTCCGGCCCCCTGTCCCCTGCACCCACCATCGCCTCTATTTCCGTCACAGTGACGAAATTACCGTGACCCGACGGTGCGGACGGTACCGTGCCTCGGGCGCCGGGGCGCGGCTCCCGGCGCGGCTCGACGCCGCTCCGGCCGCCCGCCGCGCGAGACTGCGGCCCGATGCAGCCGACACCCCCCGGACCCGTGCTGCGCGCCGGCGGCCTGACCTTGACCTACCCCGACGGCACGACCGCGCTCGCCGGCCTGACCGTCGAGGTGCCCGCCGGGTCCGTCGGCCTCGTCGGCGCCAACGGCGCCGGCAAGACGACGCTGTTCCGCCTCATGCTCGGCCTCGTCCCGCCGACGGCGGGGTGGCTGCAGGTCGCCGGGTGCGACGTCGTCGCCGACCCGATCGGCGTCCGCAGCCGCGTCGGCTACATGCCCGAGCACGACTGCCTGCCCCTCGACCAGTCGGCGGCCGACGTCGTGGCCACGTTCGGCGAGCTGGCCGGGCTGCCCCCGCGCGCGGCCCGCCAGCGGGCCTCGGACATGCTCGACCTCGTCGGGCTCGACGAGGCCCGGTTCCGCCCGGTCGGCACCTTCTCCACCGGCATGCGCCAGCGCACCAAGCTGGCCCAGGCCCTCGTCGCCGACCCCCAGCTCGTGCTGCTGGACGAGCCGACCGCCGGCCTCGACCCGGTCGGGCGCGAGGAGATGCTGCAGCTCGTCGCCCGTCTCGGCGGATTCGGCATCTCGGTCCTCATGGCGACGCACCTGCTCGACGACGTCCAGCAGGTGTGCGAGCACGTCGTCATGATCGACCGGGGGCGCCTCGTGCTCGCCGGACCGATCGACCAGCTGATGCAGACCACCGGGACGATGCGCGTCGAGGTCGGGGGCCGGGGCGACGCCGCGGCCGCGCTCGGTCAGGCGCTCGCCGACCGGGGGCTGCCCGCCGTGGTGGCCGACGACCGCACCGTCGACGTCGACACGAGCCGCCACGGTGAGGACGCCTTCGACGTCGTCCGCGACGCGGTCGCCGACCTGGGGCTGCGGCTCTTCGCGCTCTCCACCCGCCACCGGTCCCTCGACGACGTCTTCCTCCAGCGAGCTGCCCGATGACCGTCATCCACACGACCCCCCGGGCCGCGGTCTACGACCGTGGCTACCGGCCCTACCAGGGACCGCGCGGCGGTCGGCGCGAGGCCACGCTCGCGCTGTGGCGGCTCTCGGTGCGCCGGGCGCTCGGCCTGCGCCGCTCCTGGCGCCAGAAGGTGTTCCCCTGGTCGCTGCTGGTCATCACGACCGTGCCCGCCATCGTCGACGTCGGCATCGCCTACGCCATCCGCGACGACCCGTTCGAGCTGGCCCGCTTCGAGTTCCTCACCTACCGGGAGTACGTCGGGGTCTCGACGTCGCTCCTCGTGTTCGTGGCACTCGCGGCCCCCGACGTGGTCTGCCCCGACCGGGCCCGACGGGTGCTCCCCCTCCTGTTCTCCCGACCGCTGACCGGCGTCGACTACGTCGTGGCCAAGGTGGCGGCGATCACCACCATCGTGTTCGGCTTCGCCTTCCTGCCCCACGTGGTGCTGTTCGTCGGGCAGATGCTGGTCGCCGACGGTGCCCTCGACTACGTCACCGACAACCTCGACGTGCTGTGGAAGGTGCCCGTGTCGGCCGCCGTCCTCGCCGTCTACTACGCCGTCGTGGGGGTGGCGCTGGCGTCGCTGACCGACCGGCGCATCGTCGGGGGCGTCGCGATCCTGGGCGTCACGCTCATCCCCACCGCCGTCGTCGCCATCGTGGCCGAGGCCTCGGGGGGCAGCACCCCGCTCGCGGTGCTCGACATCCGGGCACTGCCCCTCGTGCTGCGCGACCTCGTGTTCCTCGGCCACATCGGCACCGACTCCCGCCTCTCCGGTGTCGAGGCGGGTGGTGTCCTGGGCGCGCTGAGCTACGTCGCCGTGCTCCTCGTCGGGGTGGCGACGCTCCTCCACCGCTACCGGGAGGTCGACCTGTGACCGTGGCCGGCAGCGCCCCCGGGCAGGCACCGCCCCCGCCGCCCCCGCCGCAGCCGGCGCCGGCGACCCCGCTCGATCCCGCCCACGTCGCGCACGCGACGGTCGTCGTCCACCAGGCGTCGGTGTGGTTCGGCCAGAAGGTGGCGCTCACCGAGCTCTCGTGCTCGTTCGGTCCCGGCGTCACCGGCCTGCTCGGGCCCAACGGTGCCGGCAAGACGACGCTCATGCGGGCCATCGTCGGCCTCCTCCCCCTCAACGAGGGCACCGTACGCGTGTTCGGGCGCGATCCCCGGACCGACCGTGAGGTCCAGCGGGCCATCGCCCTCGTCCCCGAGGACGACGCCGTGCCGCCGGCGCTCACGGCCCGCCAGCTCGTCCGGTACACGGCCGCCCTGCACGGCGTGGCCGACCGGTCGCTGCCGGACCGCTGGCTGGCCGCCGTCGGCCTGCTCGACGTGGCCGACCGCCGCGTCGGCGGGTTCAGCAAGGGCATGCGCCAGCGGGCCAAGATCGCCGCCGCCCTCGTCACCAACCCCGGGGTCATCGTCCTGGACGAGCCCCTCAACGGCGCCGACCCCGTGCAGCGGGTGGCGCTCATCGACCTCTTCCAGGCGCTCGGGCGCCAGGGCCGCACGGTCATCGTCAGCTCGCACGTGCTGCACGAGGTCGAGCGGCTCGCGGAGCGCCAGGTGGTCATCATCCGGGGCCGCCTGGCGGCGACGGGCGACCACCGCGACATCCGCGACGCCTTCGCCGACCGGCCCCGCTCGGTCCTGGTCCGCTCCCCCCAGGCCCGTCGGCTCGCCGCCCGCCTGGTGGAGAGCGAGGCCGTGCAGGGGGTGACCGTCGACGGGCAGAGCCTGGTCGTCTCCGCGCCCCGGGCCGGCGAGCTGGCCGAGCTGCTGCCCCGGGTGGCACGGGACGCCGGTGCCCGGCTGCTCGAGGTGCGGCCGCTGGACGACTCGCTCGAGAGCGTGTTCAGGGAGCTGCTGCGATGACCGCCGCCGTGCCCGGGACGCCATCGCCCCCTCCCCCGCCACCCGGCGGCACGCCCCCCGGCGCGCCCGGCCCCACACCGCCGCCCGCCGGGGCGGGCCACTCCCCCGCCACCGGTCAGGGGGCCCCCAACCCGTTCCTCGCCATCGTGGGTTACACGCTGCGGGCCTGCCTGCCCGCCAAGCGCTGGTGGGGCGTCGCCCTGCCCTGCCTCGGGGCGCTGGGCTTCGGCTGGCTGGCGACCCTCGACGACACCTCCTCGATCCAGCGGTCGTTCGCCGTCGTGGCCGAGCAGGGCCTGTTCGGCCTCGTGCTCCCGCTCACCTGCCTGGTCCTCGGCGACGCGGTCATGGGAGCCGACATCCGGGCCGGCACCTTCGCCCTGACCTGGCTGTCCCCGGTCCGGTTCCGGACCATCGTCGTCGGGCGCTGGCTCGGGGCCTGGCTCGTCGCCCTGGTCACGCTCGTGCCGGCCATGGTGCTGGCCACCGTGGCGGCAGGTCTGCCCGACGGCGCCGCCCCGATGGCGCTGGCGACCATCACCGGCTCGGCCGCCTACCTGGGCCTGTTCGTCATGATCGGCGTGCTGGTCCGTCGCTCCGCCGTGTGGTCGCTGGCGGTGGTGTTCCTGGTCGAGCGGCTCCTGGGCGGCGCGGTGTCGGGCATCGCCCAGATCTCGCCGATGTGGGAGGCGCAGCAGGTCTACGCCGGGCTGGCCGACGACGCCGGCGGGTGGCGCCTCCTCCGCGACGGCACGCCGAACGGCGCCGGCGCCGTCGTGCGCCTGGCGCTCATCCTGGTCGTGACCCTGGCGGTCGCGACCTGGCGGATGGGGCGACTGCGCCCCGCCGACGGCGACGAGTAGTCGGAGGGCGCCGGCCGGCGCCCTCCGACGGGGGCGCGCTGCCGGCGCACCGGGAGGTCACCCGAACGTCACCGCGCCGGGCTCGCCGAGCGCGACGACGCGGATGTCGGGGTCGAGCCCGGGGGCCGTGAAGCCGAGCAGCGCGGCGCCCTCGGCGACGACCTCGTCCCGCTCCCGCCGGGACAGCGGCCGGAGGGCCGTGACGACCAGCGTCGCCGTCCCCTTCCGCCTGGTCAGCACCCACAGGGCGGCCACCCGCCCGTCGACCAGCACGTGGCCCGGGTAGGCGCCGGTGACCCGGGCGATCCGCCGCCGGTCCTCGTCGTCGACGACCCGGCGGCGGTCGGCGTGGGACACGAGCAGGTTGTCGAAGTCGGGCAGGAACCGGACCGGCGCCGGCGTGTCCGGGTCGGGCCGGGGCGCGTCGGGCAGGTCGAGGAGCTCGCGCCCGTCCTCGTCCCGGAAGCGGACGACCCGGTCGCCGAGCCGGTCCGCCACCTCGCCGAGCCGGGTCAGGCCGCACCAGGTCTGGGCGTCCATCACCGAGGCCGGCCCGAAGGCCGCCAGGTAGCGCAGCAGCATGCGCTCCGGGTCGGGCGCCGGGTCGAGCGGCCGGCCCAGCCAGGCCTCGGCGGTCGTCACGACGACCTGACCGGTGCGGCCCCACACCGCCCGGGGCGGCAGCTGGACGAGCGGCACCCGGGCGCGGGCCAGCTGGGCCAGGGTGGCCGGGTCCCGGCCCGGCCACCGCTCGGCCAGCGCGAGGCCCAGCTGCCGGAACGTCATCGGCTCCTCCTCGACCAGGCGGCGGGCCGCCTCGGCCACGGCGTCGTGGTCGAGGTCCTGCAGGCCGCTGCGCCACGGCGAGGTGAGCAGCGCCCGCTCGAGGAAGCCGGCCAGCAGCGGCCGCAGGAACAGGCAGTCCTCGGCGGTCACCCAGTGGACGGTGCTGCGCATGAGCACGATGCGCACCGTCCGCCGCTTGGTGAGCAGGGCGCCGAGCTCGTGGGGGTCGAAGCCCTCGAGCCGCGCCCAGAGCGCGTGGTAGGGCGACCAGGGGGCCTGGGCCTGCAGGCCGACGAGGTGGTGGACGGCGTCCAGCACCGGCATCGTCGACCGCTCCAGCAGCAGCTGGCGGGCGAGCAGCGCCCGGTTGAGGGCCCGCCGCGACAGGACCGGCGGGCGCCCGGTCGTGGCGGCCACGGCGTGCCGCCCCTCAGCGGACCGTGCGGAAGAAGTCCCGCACGTCCCGGACGAAGAGCTCCGGCGCCTCCATGGCGGCGAAGTGCCCGCCGGCGTCGAAGTCGGACCAGTGGGTGATCGTGTTGGCCGCCTCGGCGTGGCGGCGGATGGCCACGTCGGTGCTGAAGGCGGCCACGCCGGTGGGCACCGGGCTGCGCTCGACCGTGCCGCCCCAGCCGCCGGCGTGGGCCACCTCGTAGTACATGCTGGCCGAGGTCGCCGCCGTGCCGGTGAGCCAGTAGAGCGTCACGTTGGTGAGGAGGTGGTCGACGTCGACGGCGTCCTCGGGCAGGGCGGCCGCGTCGTCGGTCCACTCGGCGAACTTCTCGACGATCCAGGCCAGCTGGCCGACCGGCGAGTCGGTGAGCCCGTGCCCGAGGGTCTGCGGCCGGGTCGACTGGATCTGGGCGTAGCCCATCTGCTCGGCCATGTACCGCTGGAGGCGGGCGACCCGGGACCGCTCGAGGTCGGTCAGCTCGGCGAGCTCCTCCTCGCTCGGCGGGCGGAACGAGATGAAGCCCCCGGTGGCGGCGTTGACGTGGACCCCCACGACCCGGTCGGGCGCCAGCCGGCCGACCGCCGGCGAGATGATGGCGCCGTAGTCGCCGCCCTGGGCGCCGAAGCGCTCGTAGCCGAGGCGGGTCATGAGCTCCACCCAGGCGGCGGCCACCCGGTCGGGCGTCCAGCCGGGCGAGGACAGCGGCATCGAGAACCCGAACCCGGGGATGGACGGGATCACCAGGTGGAAGGCGTCGGCGGGGTCGCCCCCGTGGGCCCGGGGGTCGGTCAGCGGGCCGACGACCTCGAGGAACTCGACGAACGACCCCGGCCAGCCGTGGGTCAGCACGAGGGGCAGGGCGTCGGGCTCGGGCGAGCGCACGTGGAGGAAGTGGACGGTCTGCCCGTCGATCTCGGTCGTGAACTGGGGCAGCTCGTTGATGCGGGCCTCGTGGTCCCGCCAGTCGTAGGCGGTCGCCCACCGCTCGGCCAGCCCCCGCAGGTAGCTGGTGGGCACGCCCCGGGCCCACGGGTCGTCGCCCGGCAGGTCGGCGCCCCAGCGGGCGCGGGCGAGGCGGTCGGCGAGGTCGTCGAGGGCCGCCTGGGGCACCTCGATGCGGAAGGGGCGGATCTCGGTGGTCGTCGTGGAGGTCATGGCCCGCACGGTACGGGTGATCGAGGACAGCTCTTGTCCTCGATGGCGGAAGGCTCGAAGATCTTCGGACATGTGGGGCACGTCGGGCCGGCTGCTGCGCCTCCTGTCGCTGCTGCAGGTCCAGCGGGACTGGTCGGGCCGGACGCTCGCCGAGCGCCTCGAGGTCGACGTCCGCACCGTCCGGCGGGACGTCGAGCGCCTGCGGTCGCTCGGCTACGCCATCCGCTCCACCCCCGGCGTCGCCGGCGGCTACCGGCTGGAGCCGGGCGCCGACCTCCCTCCCCTGCTCCTCGACGACGACGAGGCCGTCGCCGTCGTCGTCGGGCTCCGCAGCGCCGCGGCCGGCGGCTCGGTGGCCGGCATCGAGGAGGCCGGCGAGCGGGCCCTGGCCAAGCTCGAGCGCCTGCTCCCCGCCCGCCTGCGGGGCCGGGCGGGGGCGGTGTCGGCGGCGACGGTCACGCCCCGGAGCGCCCGCCAGGGCGTCGACGTCGAGGTGCTGGCCACGGTGGCCGCGGCGTGCCGGGCCCACGAGGTCCTGCGGTTCGACTACGCCCGCAACGACGGGGAGGTCGGGCGGCGCACGGTCGAGCCGCTGGGGATGGTGCACACGGGCCGGCACTGGTACCTCGTCGCCTGGGACGTCGACCGCCGCGACTGGCGCACCTTCCGCGTCGACCGCCTCGCCAGCCGGCCGGTGGCCGTCGGCCGGTTCACGCCCCGCCCGCCCCCGGCGGAGGACCTGGCGGCCTTCGTCGCCCGGGGCACCGCCGTCGCCGCCTACCCGGTCCACGCCGAGGTGGTCGTCCACGCCCCGGTCGAGGTCGTGGCCGAGCGCCTCTCCCCCGGCGGCGGCATCCTCGAGCCGGCCGGCCCCGACGAGAGCCGGCTGACGACCGGCGGGTGGGACCTCGACGTGCTGACCTTCCACCTGCTCACGCTCGACCTCGACTTCACCGTCGAGGAGCCGCCCGAGCTGGTCGAGCGCATCCGCCGCCTGGCCGGCCGGCTCGACCGGGCGACGCGGGCGGGCGCGCCCGGGGCCGCGGCCGGCGACTAGCCTGGGGGCCCGCTGACGACCCCCGTTGGGAGAGACCCGCCGCCGCCCCGACCGGGTCGGCGGGGGGCGCCGAAGGGGCAACCACCCCGGAACCTCTCAGGCACCAGGGACCATCGGGGCGAGGCAGCTCTGGAGCCCGCCGGGCGACAGAGGGGGAACCGCCGGCGCCGCCGGCGCCGCCGACCAGCGACCCCACCTCGAGACCGGAGCCGCACCGTGAGCACCAGCGCCGAGAACTTCGCCGACCGCCACATCGGGCCGTCGGCCGACGACATCGCCCGCATGCTCGAGGTCGTCGGGGCCGCGAGCCTCGACGACCTGCTCGACCAGGCGGTGCCGCCGTCGATCCGGGACGACAAGCCGCTCGAGCTCGACGAGGCGATCTCCGAGCCCGAGGCCCTCGCCCGCCTCCGGGCGCTCGCCCGGCGCAACCAGGTGTTCACCTCGCTGATCGGCACCGGGTACTACGGCACGCACGTGCCCGGGGTCATCAAGCGCAACGTGCTCGAGAACCCGGCCTGGTACACGGCCTACACGCCGTACCAGCCCGAGATCAGCCAGGGCCGGCTCGAGGCGCTGCTCACCTTCCAGACGATGGTGTGCGACCTCACCGGGCTGGAGATCGCCAACGCCTCCATGCTCGACGAGGGCACGGCGGCGGCCGAGGGGATGACCCTCGTCCGCCGGGCGACGAAGCACGCCGGCACGACGTTCTTCGTCGACGCCGAGTGCCACCCGCAGACGATCGCCGTCGTCGCCACCCGGGCCGAGCCCCTCGGCATCGAGGTCGTCGTCGGCGACCCGGCCACCGACCTCGACCCCGGGTCGGCCTTCGGCGTGCTGCTCCAGCACCCCGGCACCTCGGGTGTCGTGCGCGACCTGCGGCCGGTCGTCGAGGCCGTCCACGCCGCCGGCGGGCTGGTCGTCGTGGCCACCGACCTGCTCGCCTGCACGCTCCTCGTGCCGCCGGGCGAGCTGGGCGCCGACGTCGCCGTCGGCTCGGCCCAGCGGTTCGGCGTCCCCATGGGCTTCGGCGGCCCCCACGCCGGCTTCCTCGCCACCCGCCACGAGTTCCGCCGGTCCCTGCCCGGCCGCCTGGTCGGCGTCTCGGTCGACACCGCCGGCCGCCCCGCCTACCGGCTGGCCCTGCAGACCCGCGAGCAGCACATCCGCCGGGAGAAGGCGACCTCCAACATCTGCACCGCCCAGGTGCTGCTGGCGGTCATGGCCGCCATGTACGCCGTCTACCACGGCCCCGACGGCCTGCGGGCCATCGCCGAGCGGGTCGCGGGCACGACGACCCGGCTGGCCGGCGCCCTGCGGGCCGCCGGCTACGAGCTGGCCAACGACACGTGGTTCGACACGCTCACGCTCCGGGTGCCGGGCCGGGCCGACGAGCTGGTCGAGCGGGCCCGCGAGCAGCGCATCAACCTGCGCCGGGTCGACGCCGACACGATCGGGCTCTCGCTCGACGAGACGACCGATCGGGACGTGCTCGCCCGGCTGGCCACCGCGCTCGGGCTGGCCGGCGACGGCTGGCTCGACGAGCCGGTGGGGGCAGGCGAGGGCGGCGCGGCCACCGGCATCCCCGCCGGCGAGCGGCGTACGAGCGAGTACCTCACGCACCCGGTCTTCCACGAGCACCGGTCCGAGACCGAGATGCTCCGCTACCTGCGGCGCCTGGCCGACAGGGACGTCGCCCTGGACCGGGCCATGATCCCGCTCGGGTCGTGCACGATGAAGCTCAACGCGACCACCGAGATGGAGCCGATCACCTGGCCCGAGTTCGCGGACCTGCACCCGTTCGCGCCGCTCGACCAGGCCGCCGGCTACCTCGAGCTCATCCGCGACCTGGAGACGACGCTCGCCCGCATCACCGGCTACGACGCCGTCTCGCTCCAGCCGAACGCCGGGTCGCAGGGCGAGCTGGCCGGGCTGCTGGCCATCCGGGCCTACCACCAAAGCCGGGGCGACGAGCAGCGGGACGTCTGCCTCATCCCGGCCTCGGCCCACGGCACCAACGCCGCCTCGGCGGTCATGGCCGGCATGCGGGTCGTCGTCGTGGCCTGCGACGACGACGGCAACATCGACGTCGACGACCTGCGGGCCAAGGCCGCCGAGCACGCCGACCGGCTGGCGGCGCTCATGGTCACCTACCCCTCGACCCACGGCGTGTTCGAGGCCGCGATCACCGAGATCTGCGACGTCGTCCACCGCCACGGCGGCCAGGTGTACATCGACGGGGCCAACCTCAACGCGCTGGTCGGCGTCGCCCGGCCGGGCTGGTTCGGCGGCGACGTCAGCCACCTGAACCTGCACAAGACGTTCTGCATCCCCCACGGCGGCGGCGGGCCGGGCGTCGGCCCGGTGGCGGCCCGCGCCCACCTGGCGCCGTTCCTGCCCAACCACCCGGCGGTGCCCGAGGCGGGCCCCGAGACCGGCCCCGGCCCGGTGTCGGCGGCGCCGTGGGGCTCGGCGTCGATCCTCCCGATCAGCTGGACCTACACCAAGCTGATGGGGCCGGACGGGCTGCGCCGGGCCACGGCGGTGGCCATCCTCAGCGCCAACTACGTCGCCACCCGGCTGGCCGACCACTACCCGGTGCTCTACACCGGCCAGAACGGGCGCGTCGCCCACGAGTGCATCATCGACCTGCGGCCGATCACCCGGAGGACGGGCGTGACCGTCGACGACGTGGCCAAGCGGCTCATCGACTACGGCTTCCACGCCCCGACGATGAGCTTCCCGGTGGCCGGCACGCTGATGATCGAGCCGACCGAGTCGGAGCCGCTCGAGGAGCTCGACCGCTTCTGCGACGCCATGATCGCCATCAAGGGCGAGATCGACCGGGTGGCGTCGGGCGAGTGGTCGCACGACGACAGCCCGCTGGCCCACGCCCCGCACACGGCCGAGGACCTGCTGGTCGACGACTGGGACCGGCCGTACCCCCGGGAGCTGGGCGCCTACCCGGTGCCGGGTCTGCGCCGGGCCAAGTACTGGCCGCCGGTCAGCCGCATCGACGGCGCCTACGGCGACCGCAACCTCGTGTGCGCCTGCCCGCCGCCCGAGGCGTTCGAGTCCTGACCGCCCGGTCGCCGGTCGGCGGTGCCCGGCCGCCGACCGGTCAGCCGTGCACCAGCTCGGCGATCTGCCGGAGCAGGTCGGGCGGCCCGGAGACGAGCAGCGTGGTCACGCAGGTCTCGCGCCAGCGCTCGAGGTCGTCGCGGATCTTCTCCGGCGGGCCGACGAGGTAGACGTCCTCGACCATCTCGGTGGTCACCGCCGCGGCGGCGTCGGCCTTGCGCCCGTCCAGGTAGGCCTCCTGGATCTTCTCGCACTCGGCGGCGTACCCCAGCCGCTCGAAGACGTCCTTGTGGAAGTTCCGCTCGCGGGCGCCCATGCCGCCGATGTAGAGGGCGAGCGTGGGCCGCAGGACGTCGGCGCACGCCTCGACGTCGTCGCCGGGCACGATCGGCACGACGCACGCGACCTCGAAGTCGTCGGGGCTGCGCCGGGCGCCGGGGCGGGCGAAGCCCTCGGCCAGCGCCGCCCGGTAGAAGTCGTCGGCCCGGGGCGAGAAGAACATCGGCAGCCAGCCGTCGGCGATCTCGGCCGCGAGGGCGACGTTCTTCGGGCCCTCGGCCCCCAGGTAGATGGGGATGTCCGTGCGCAGCGGCCGGACGATCGACTTGAGCGGCTTGCCCAGGCCGGTGCCGCCCTGCAGCGGCATCTGGTAGTGCTCGCCGGCGAAGGAGACCGGCTCCTCGCGGGCGACGATGCGCCGGACGATCTCGACGTACTCGCGGGTGCGGGCCAGGGGCTTGGCGTAGTCCTGGCCGTACCAGCCCTCGACCACCTGGGGGCCGGACACCCCGAGGCCCAGGATGAACCGCCCGCCCGACAGGTGGTCGAGGGTGATGGCGGTCATGGCCGTCGAGGCCGGCGTGCGGGCGGAGATCTGGGTGATGGCGGTGCCCAGCTTCACCCGCCGGGTCTGCGAGCCCCACCAGGCCAGGGGCGTGAAGCAGTCCGACCCGTAGGCCTCGGACGTCCAGATGGAGTCGAACCCGAGCTCCTCCGCCGCGGCGATCTGCTCGGCCGCGTCGGGCGGCGGCCCGCTGGAGGGCCAGTACCCGATGATGAGGCCGAGCTTCACCGCGTCACCCGGTCACCTTGACGTCGGAGGAGCCGTTGGCGTCGGTGCCCGACGCGCCGTCGCCCTCCTCCTCGTCCTCGTCGTCCTTGCCGTCCTTGGCGTCCTTGCCGTCCCCGACGGCCTTGGCGGCCTGGTCCAGGGCCGTCTCGGCGCCCGGCAGGTTGCCGAGGCCGGCCAGGCCCGAGAGCATCTCGCGCAGCTGGGTGAGCTGGCTGGTGACGGCGTCGCGCTGGCGGGTCAGCTCGGCGACCTCGCGCTCGGCGGCCTGCTTGGTGACCTCGGCGTGGGTCTTGGCCTCGAACACGAGCTGCTCGGCCTCGGCCTTGGCGTCGGCGACGGCCCGCTCGGCGAACGCCTTGGCCTTCTCGATGATCTCGTTGGCCTCGGCCTCGCTCTCCTTGCGGCGCTGCTCGGCGGCCCGCTCGATCTGCTTGGCCCGCTCGTCGGCCGCCTTGGCCCGGGCCTCGGCCTCGGCCACGAGCTTCTGGGTCGCGGCGATGGCGGCCTCGTGGCGCTCGCTCTCCTCGCGCTCGGCCCGCTCACGGCGCTCGGCCAGCTCGAGCTCCAGCGCCTGCAGCTCGGCCTCGCGCTTCTCCTTGGCCTTGCTGAGCAGCTTGGAGGCGGCCGCCCGCTTCTCCTCGGCCTCCCGGGCCGCGACGTTGCGCATCTCGATGATCTCGCGCTCGGCCGTGGCCCGCATGGTGGCGATCTCGCGCTCGGCGGTTGCCCGCATCTCGGCCACCTCGTGCTCGGTGGTGGCCCGCAGCTGGCTCGTCTCGCGCTCGGCCTCGGCCCGCATCGTCTCGGCCTCGCGACGGCTCTGCTCGCGCAGGTCGTTGGCCTCGCGCTCCGCGGAGTCCAGCGTCGCCTTCGCCTCGCGCTCGGCGGCGGTCTTCACCGCCGTGGCCACCGCCCGCGCCTTCTCGACGACCTCCTTGGACTCGAGGTGCGCCGCGGCGATGAGCTTCTCGGCCTCGCGCTTGGCCTCCTCGCGGTGCTCGTTGGCCTGCTCCTCGGCCAGGCGGAGCAGCTGCTCGACGCGGGTGCCGAGCCCGGACAGCGTGGGCTGGGCCCGCTCCTCCAGCTGCTTGGCCTGCTCCGCGACCTTGCGCTCGAGCTCGGCGATGCGCTCGCGGGCGTCGCTGGTGCCGTTCTTCGCCTTGGACGCTGCCTCGGTCAGCTCGTCGATACGAGCGTGCAGGCGTTGGATGTACATGTCCACCTGCGTGCGCTCGTAGCCCCGAAGCACGATGGTGAAGTCGGGAGTTCCGCCACTGGCGGGAGACGGCGACGAGGTTGTGCCCATAGGCCCCCAACTATGTCAGACCCACGGGGGTCTCTGAGCCGTTCGCGGGCATTCCGTCCCAGGTCGCGCGCTGCCCGTAACACTGGTGGGCTCCCGGGGTGGCGCCGCGGCGACGGAGGGCGTCGCCCGGGCGCCGGTCGACCAGAACTGAAACACGTTCTAGTGTAGGGCCGGTGGCCGCACGGCACCGCGGCGACGCGTGAGGAGCCCGAGATGACCAACCGCTACCCGTTCCCGATCCCGTTCGGCTGGTTCTGCGTCGGCTACCCGGAGGACTTCCCGGCGGGCCGCGCCCGCCCCCTCTACTACTGGGCGACGCACCTGGTCGGCTGGCGCGACGAGTCCGGCGAGGTCCACGTGCAGGACGCCTTCTGCCCCCACCTCGGGGCCCACCTCGGGCACGGCGGCACGGTCGAGGGCTGCGAGATCCGCTGCCCCTTCCACGGCTGGCAGTTCGACGCCGACGGCAACAACACGCTCATCCCCTACAGCGAGCGGTTGAACCGCAAGGCGACCCTCCGCACCTACCCCACCGTCGAGCGCAACGGCCTCGTGTTCGCCTGGTACCACCCCCACGGCGAGGAGCCGATGTGGGAGGTCCCGATCGTGCCCGAGCTGGAGGACCCCGACTGGTCGTTCGTCGGCCGCACCGAGTACACGATCGACGCCTGCTGGCAGGAGATGGCGGAGAACGCCGTCGACGCCGCCCACTTCCGCTACGTCCACAACACCGCCACGGTGCCCGAGCTGGACGAGTACACGACCGGGTTCCCCGAGGCGGTCATGCGGTCGTCGCAGAAGTTCCCCACGCCCCGCGGCGTCGTGGAGGGGCGCATCGACAGCCACGCCTGGGGGCCGGGGATCTCGGTCGTCAACTTCAGCGGGATCGTCGACACCGTCAACCTCGCGGTCACGACGCCGATCGAGGCCGACCGCTGCGTCGTGCGGTTCAACTTCAGCGTGAAGACGATGGGCGACGACGAGACGACCCGCCGGGTCGGCGAGGCCTTCGCCGCCGAGGTCGACAAGCAGGTGCGGGAGGACATGCCCATCTGGGAGCACAAGGCCCACCTCGTGCGCCCGGCCCTGGCCGACAGCGACGGCCCGTTCATGAGGTTCCGCCGGTGGGCGGCGCAGTTCTACGCCGAGCCCGTCGCCGACGAGCGGCTCGTCTACCCGCCGCCGTTCTGGCCCGACCGCGTCGACGAGGCCCCGGCGAAGGCGACCGCCGCGGCCCGCTGGACGGGCGAGGCGGGCGACGGGGGCTGACGTCCCGGCCGGGCCGCCCGGGCCGGGCCTCGCCGGCGCCGGCGGTCGGTAGCGTCCAGGACGTGCCCGCCCTGCACGACAACGGGCCCGAGCCCGCCCTGGAGGCCGCCACGGCCGCCGACCCGGCCGTCGCCGTCGAGGTGCTCGCGGCGCTGGCGGGGGCCGTGCGGGCCATCACCCTCGGCTCCTCGCTCGACCGGGTGCTGCACCGCCTGGCCGCCAGCGCGCGCGACCTGGTCGGCGCCCGCTACGCGGCCATCGGCCTGCCGGAGCAGGAGGGCGACCAGTTCGCCCGGTTCGTGACCGTCGGCATGAGCGACGAGCTGATCGCCCGCCTGGGGCCGCTCCCCCGCACCCACGGGCTGCTCGACGCCATGCTGCGCGACCCGTCGCCGTACCGGACCGACGACATCACCCGCGACCCCCGGTTCCGGGGCTGGTGGCCCGAGGCCCACCCGCAGATGCGGTCGTTCCTCGGCGTGCCGATCGTCTCGGCCGGCGACATCGTCGGCGCCTTCTACCTCACCGAGAAGCTGGGCGCCCCCGGGTTCACCGCCGCCGACGAAGCCGCCGTCGTCCTGCTCGCCTCGCACGCCGCCATCGCCATCGACCAGGCCCGGCTCTTCGAGGACAGCCGGGAGCTGGCCCTCGCCCAGGAGCGCGGCCGGCTGGCCCGCGAGCTGCACGACGCGCTCGCCCAGACCCTGTTCAGCCTGCGCCTGGCGGCCGAGACCGCCGCCAGCCTCCAGGCCGACGACCCGGCGGGGGCCGCGGCCCAGGTCGAGGTCGTGCGGCGGCTGGCCGGCCAGGCGGCCGACGAGCTCCGCACGATCATGGACGGCCTCCGCCCCGCCGACCTGGAGCGCGACGGCCTGGCGGCGACCGTGCGCTCCCACGTCGTGCTGGCGGCGCGGGCCCACGGCGTGGAGGTCGACCTCGACGTCGCCGAGCTGCCGGAGCTCGACCCCGACGTCGAGCACCAGGTGCTGCGGATCGCCCAGGAGGCGGTCACCAACGCCCTCCGCCACGCCCGGGCCGACCGGGTGGCCGTCCGGCTCGGCCCCCACGAGCGGCGGCCCGAGGAGCGGGTCGTCCTCACCGTGCGCGACGACGGGCGGGGCTTCGACCCCGACGCCCGCGGGCTGCGGTCCCGGCGGCTGGGGATCACCTCGATGCACGAGCGGGCGGCCTCGGTGGGCGGGGTGCTGCGCATCCGCTCCGCGCCCGGCCGGGGCACGACCGTCGAGCTGGAGGTCCCCCGGTGAGCGGCCCGGGGCCCGGCGGGCGCGGCGACGGGGACGGCCCCATCCGGGTGGTCGTCTCCGACGACCACCCGGTCGTGCGCCAGGGCCTGCGGTCGTTCCTCGAGGCCCAGGGCTTCGAGGTCGTCGCCGAGGCCGGCGACGGGGAGGCCGCGGTGCAGGCCGTCCTCGAGTCGGCCCCCGACGTCCTGCTGACCGACCTCGTCATGCCGGGGATCGACGGCATCGAGGTCATCCGGCGGCTCCGGGCCGCGGACGCGCCGGTCGGCATCCTGGTGCTCACCAGCTTCAGCGGCGCCGACCAGGTCATCCCCGCCATCAAGGCCGGCGCCGACGGCTACCTGCTGAAGGACGCCGGGCCCGGGGCGCTGGCCGACGCCATCCGGGCCGTGCACCGCGGCGACGCCATGCTCGCCCCCGAGGTGGCCGCCGTCGTCATGGCCCGCCTCGCCGGGGGCGAGGACGGCGACGACGCCGCCGGTCCCGCCGCGCCGGCGACCGCGGCGCCGGCTGCGGAGCACCCCGACCTCGCCCGCCTGACGCCCCGGGAGCGCGAGGTGCTCGCCGGCCTCGGGCGGGGGCTGACCAACCGCCAGCTGGCCGAGGAGCTCTACGTGTCGGAGAAGACCGTGAAGACCCACGTGTCGAGCATCCTCGCCAAGCTGCGGCTGACCGACCGCACGCAGGCGGCGCTCTTCGCGGTCCGCGCCGGCCTCGCCGACCCCCGCCGGCCCTAGGTCCCCGGTCCTAGGTCGCGCGACGGAGGCGGGCCGGCCCGGAAACCGGTCCGCGGGCCGATGGCGGCGTGCCGGGCCGTCCGTAGCGTCCGAGCTACACGGACGCAGGAGGACTCGCGATGCGAAGGACCGCGCTCATCACCGGCGGCAGCCGGGGCCTGGGACGGGCGCTCGCGCTGGGGCTCGCCCGGGAGGGCTGGAACGTCGTCATCGACGCCCGCGACGCCGAGGCGCTCGAGCGGGCCCGGGCCGAGGTCGACGCCGCCGGCCCGGGGGACGTCGTGGCCCTGCCGGGCGACGTCACCGACCCGGTGCACGTGGCGGCGCTGGTCGGCGCCGCCGCGAGCGAGGGCCGCCTCGAGCTCCTGGTCAACAACGCCGGGACGCTGGGGCCCTCGCCGCTCCCCTCCCTCGCCGCGCTGCGGGCCGACGACCTGGAGCGCACGCTCCGCACCAACCTGGTGGCCCCGCTCCGGCTGGTGCAGGCGGCGCTCCCCCACCTGCGGAGCTGCGGGGGCGCCGTGCTCAACGTGACCTCGGACGCCGCCGTCGAGGGCTACCCCGGCTGGGGTGCCTACGGGGCGTCGAAGGCGGCGCTCGAGCAGCTCAGCCGGGTGCTGGCCGCCGAGGAGCCGACGATCCGGGTGTGGTGGGTCGACCCCGGGGACATGCGGACGCAGATGCACCAGGACGCCTTCCCCGGCGAGGACATCTCCGACCGCCCCGACCCCGCCACCCGGGTGCCGGCCCTCCTCCGGCTGGTCGAGGCGCGCCCGCCCAGCGGCCGCTACACCGTCGACGAGCTGGCCCCGGCGGCGACGGCGACCGGGGAGGCGGCGCGATGAGGGTGCTCGACCGCGAGGCCTGCGGGGGCGGCGCCGCGCCGGCCGCCTGCCCGGTACCCGCGGCGGCCGCCTGCCCGCTACCTGCACCGGCCGGGGCCGCGGCCGCGGGCGGCGCCGGGACCGTCCGGGCGACGGACCGGGCCCGCAGCTCGCTGCGGGCGTTCCGCATCCCCGAGGGGGCCGAGGCCGGCACCCCCGCCGAGGTGCTGGCCGGCGAGCCCCTCGGCTCGGACGCCCGGGCGGGCGTGCGCCTGATGGTCGCCCGGCGGGCGGCGGGCGCCGTCGACCACCACCGGTTCACCGACCTGCCGGACCTGCTCGCCCCGGGCGACGTGCTCGTGGTCAACGCGTCGGCGGTCGTCCCGGCGGCGCTGGACGCCACGGCCGAGGAGCCCGCGGGCGGGGGCCGGGACGGCCGGGGCGAGCCGATCCGGCTGCACCTGTCGACCGAGCAGCCCGGCGGCTTCTGGGTCGTCGAGCCCCGCCACCCGGCGGGGGCCGGCAGCGACCGCTACGAGGGGCGGCCGCCGACCCGGCTGGCGCTGCCCGGTGGCGGCCGGGCCGAGCTGCTCGCCCCCTACCCCGCCGGGACCTCCGTCCCCCGGCTGTGGCTGGCCCGCCTGGACGTGCCCGGCGAGCTGCTCGACCACCTGGGGGCCCACGGCCAGCCCATCCGCTACCGCCACACCGACGGCGCCTGGCCGCTCGCCGCCTACCAGTCGGTGTTCTCCCAGGTGCCGGGGTCGGCCGAGATGCCGAGCGCGGCCCGGCCGTTCACCGAGGCGCTCGTGACCGCGCTCGTCCGCCGGGGCGTCGCGGTGACGCCGATCGTCCTGCACACGGGCGTCTCGTCGCAAGAGGCGGGCGAGCCGCCCTACGCCGAGCGCTTCGAGGTGCCGGCGGCCACGGCGGCGCTGGTCAACGCCGCCCGCCGCGACGGGCGGCGGGTCGTCGCGGTGGGCACGACGGTCGTGCGGGCGCTGGAGACCACCGCCGACGAGCACGGCCGCTCGCACCCCGGGCGGGGCTGGACCGACCTGGTCGTCACCCCGGAGCGGGGCGTGCGGGTCGTCGACGGGCTCGTCACCGGCTGGCACGAGCCCGAGTCGTCGCACCTCGCCCTGCTCGAGGCCGTCGGCGGGGCCGACCTCGTCGAGGCCTCCTACGACGCCGCCGTCGCCGGCGGCTACCGGTGGCACGAGTTCGGCGACAGCCACCTGATCCTGCCGTGACCGGCGGCGGGGCGGCGGTCAGGGGCGGGCGGACGGCCAGTCGTCGCCCCGGGCCGCGGCCTCGCCGCCCCCGTCCACCGGCAGGAAGGCACCGACGACGTAGGACGCCTCCGGCGACAGCAGGAAGGCGATGACCGCCGCCTGCTCGTCGGCGGTCGCCATCCGCCCGATCGGCACCGGGTAGACGTCCCCCAGGTCGAGCACGGGCACGTCGAGGTCGGCCGTCATGGGCGTCGCCGTCGGGCCGGGCCCGACCGCGTTCAGCCGGATGCCCGCGCCGATCCACGCCTCGGTGGGCGCCGCCCGGCGCACCCAGCGGGCCAGCGCCAGCTTCGACGACGGGTAGTCGACGACCGAGCCGGCCGCCTCGGCCGCCGCGGCGGCCGCCGCCTCGTCGCCGGCCAGGCAGGCGTCGACGACGGCGGGCACGACGCCCTGCATGGTGGTGGCCGAGTTGGACGCCACCACCACCGCGGCGGCGTCCCGTCCCCGGGCCAGCAGCGGCCGGAGGCCCTCGAGGGTGGCGACGGCCCCGAAGTAGTTGACGGCGACGACGAGCGACGGCGCGCCCCGGTTGACGCCGGCACCCACGACCAGGCCGTCGAGCACGCCGCCGCAGGCCTCGGCGACCTGCTCGACCATGGCGGAGCGGCCGTCCGGCGTGGCCAGGTCGGCCTCGACCTCGGCGTCGCGCAGGTCGACCCCGATCACCCGGTGGCCGGCGCGCTCGAGGCGGCGGCGCGTCGCCGCGCCGATGCCGCCCGCGGCGCCGGTGATGCAGATCGTGCCCACGTGCCTCAGCTCATGATGGCGTGGTCGCCGCAGGTGGCGCCGCCGTCGACCGCCAGCTCGGCGCCGGTGACGTAGCTCGACTCGTCCGAGGCCAGGAAGAGCACCGCCCGGGCCGCCTCCTCGGGCCGCCCCATCCGGGGCACCGGCAGGCGCTTGTAGAACGGGGCGTCCGCGGGCGTGCCGGCCACCATGGGCGTGTCGATGCCCCCCGGGTGCACGGAGTTGACCCGGATGCCCTTGGGCCCGAGGTCCATGGCCGCGGTCTTCGTCAGGCCCCGGACGGCCCACTTGCTGGCGACGTAGGCCCCGAGCGACGGCAGGCCCTGCAGGCCCGCGGTGGACGAGATGTTGACGATCGAGCCGCCGCCGGCCCGGACCATCGAGGGCGTCACCGCGCGGATGCCGAGGAAGACGCCGTGGACGTTGACCCGCAGGACCCGCTCGAAGTCCTCGGGGTCGGTGCGGTCGATCGGCGCGAAGTGCAGGATCCCGGCGTTGTTGACGAGCACCGACACCGGCCCGAACCGCTCCTCGGCGTGCGCGACCGCGGCCTCCCACTGGGCCGCGTCGGTGACGTCGAGGTGGACGTAGGCGGCGGCGTCCCCGAGGTCGGCGGCGACGGCCTCGCCCTCCTCGTCGCGGATGTCGGCGAGCAGCACCCGCGCGCCCTCGGCCACGAACAGGCGGGCCTCGGCCTCGCCCTGGCCCCGGGCCGCGCCGGTGATGATCGCCACCTTGCCCTCGAGACGTCCCATCGTCGTCCTCCTCCGCTGCCGTCGGTGGCCGGGCCCGTGGTCACGACGTCGGCTTGTCGGCGCCGACGACCCACATGGCGAAGAACTGCGAGCCGCCACCGTAGGCGTGGCCCAGGGCGACCCGGGCGCCGTCGATCTGGTGCTCGCCGGCCCGGCCCCGGACCTGCAGCGCCGCCTCGGCGAAGCGGATGAGGCCCGACGCGCCGATGGGGTTGGACGACAGCACCCCGCCGGAGGGGTTCCAGGGGATGTCGCCGTCCATGGCCGTGGCCCCCTCCTCGACGAGCTTCCAGCCCGCGCCCTCCTCGGCGAAGCCGAGGTTCTCCAGCCACATCGGCTCGTACCACGAGAACGGCACGTAGACCTCGGCGACGTCGATGTCCCGCCGGGGGTCGGTGATGCCGGCCTGGCGGTAGACGTCGGCGGCGCACTCCCGGCCGGCCCGGGGGTTCACCTCGTCGCGGCCGGGCGCCATCGTGGGCTCCGACCGCATGGCCCCGCCCAGCACCCACGCCGGCGAGTCGGCGGCGTCGCCGCCGGCCTCGTCGGTCAGGACGACGGCGCAGGCCCCGTCGGACGACGGGCAGGTCTCCGAGTAGCGGATCGGGTCCCACAGCATGATCGAGTCCCGCACCGACTCGAAGGTGATGCCCTCCTCGTGGAGGTGCGCCTTGGGGTTCTTCAGGGCGTTGGTGCGGTCCTTCAGGGCCACGAGGATGCCGATGTGGTCCGGGGCCCCCGAGCGCCGCATGTAGGCCCGGACGTGGGGGGCGAAGTAGCCGCCGGCCCCGGCCACCAGCGGCGGCGAGAACGGGATGGGCAGCGTCAGCGCCCACATGGCCTCGCTCTCGGACTGCTTCTCGAACGCCACGGCCAGCACCCGGCGGTGGATGCGGGCCTGGATCAGGCTGGCGGCGACGAGCGCCGTCGAGCCGCCGACCGAGCCGGCGGTGTGGACCCGGAGCAGGGGCTTGCCCACCGCGCCGATGGCCTCCGCGAGGTAGAGCTCGGGCATCATCACGCCCTCGAAGAAGTCGGGCGCCTTGCCGAGGACGACGGCGTCGATGTCGGCCCAGGTCATCTGGGCGTCCTCCAGGGCCTCGACCACCGCCTCCCGCACGAGGCCGGCGATCGAGACGTCGCCGCGGGTGGCCTGGTGCTTCGTCTGGCCGATGCCGACGACCGCGACGCGCTCCTTGCCCATCAGTCGCTCCCCTCCAGGACGCACACGAGGTTCTGCTGCAGGCACGGTCCGTTGGTGGCGTGGGCGACGGCCCGTCGGGCCTCGCCCCGGGCGATGCGGGCGGCGGCCTCGCCGATGCGGATCAGGCCGGCGGCGATGAGCGGGTTGGCCGCCAGGGGCCCGCCGGACGGGTTGACCACCACGTCGTCGCCGAGGCCGAGCGCCCGGCGGAGGACGACCTCCTGGTGGGTGAACGGCGCGTGGAGCTCGGCGAGGTCGACGGGGCCGTCGGCGACGCCGGCCCGCTCCGCCGCCAGCGCGGTCGAGGGCGAGGCGGTGAGGTCGCGCACGCCGAGGGCGTGGGCGTCGATGCGGTGGTCGATCCCCCGGATCCACACGGGCCGGTCGGTCAGCTCGCGGGCCCGGTCGCCGGCGGCGAGGACGACCGCGGCTGCGCCGTCGCTGATCGGCGGGCAGTCGTGGCGGCGCAGCGGCGGGGCGATCTCGGGCTCCTCCAGCAGGACCGACGGGTCCTCCGACCCCCGCAGCTGGGCGTAGGGGTTGCTCTCGGCGGCCCGGCGACTGCGGGCCGCGATCTCGGCCATCTCCTCGACCGTCGTGATCCCGGCGTCGAGGCAGGCCCGGGCCTGCAGGGCGGCGAGGGCCACGCTGTCGGGCCACAGGGGCGCGACGTAGTAGGGGTCGAGCTGGCGGGACAGCACGTCGCGCAGCGAGCCGGGCGACGACTTCCCGTAGCCGTAGACGAGGGCGGTGTCGGCCTCGCCGGTCTGGATCTTCACCCAGGCCTCGTAGAGGGCCCAGGCGGCGTCCATCTCGACGTGGCTCTCGACGATCGGCGGCCAGGCGCCGACGGCGTCGAGGGTGGTGACGAAGCTGAACGCCGTGCCGGCCAGGTAGTCGGTGCTGCCCGAGCAGGTGAAGTCGATCTGGGACTGGTCGATGCCCAGCTCCTCCTTCACCTGGTGGAGGACGGGCATGAGCATCTCGACCTCGTTGAGGGCCTGCTGGCGGCGCTCGTGCCGGGTCTGGGCGAAGGCGACGACCGCGACCTCCCGCATCACGCTCCCCTCCCCTCGTCGACCTGGACGTCGGGCTCGCCGGTCGGCCGCCACCACTTGATCGAGGCGAGGTCGGGGCGGGGCTCGTCGTCCCACACCGCCTCGACCCGCATGCCGATGCGGATCCGGTCGAAGGGGATCTCCTGCACCATGCCGAAGAGCCCCATGTCGCTGCCGTCGGGCACGACGGTGGCGCAGACGTAGGGCAGCTCCATGGCCGACCCGGAGAACTTCACGTTCACCACGCAGAAGGTGGTGATCGTCCCCCGGTCGGGCAGCTCGACCTGCTCGTGGGTGGGGACGCCGTCGACCGGGCAGGCGCCACGGGGCGGCAGGATGACCTTGCCGCAGACGTGGCAGCGCTCGCCGAGGATCTTCCGCTGGGCGATGCCCCGCAGGAAGCGCGAGGTGGCCTGGCCGGCCGTGTACGTGTACTCGAGCCGGGCGGGGGTGCGGATGCTGCGGACGGGCTCGAGGTCCCGCAGGCGCTCGGGCAGGACGAGCCCGCTCATGCCCCGCCCTCCCCGTCGTCGCCGGCGGGCTCGAAGCAGGCGATGTCGGTGATGGCCCCGGCGCGCTCCTCGGCCCAGCGCACCCGCACCCGCATGCCGGTGGAGACCGCGTCGGGCGAGCCGGCGTCGAGGGCGTGGAGCATGCTGGTGTCCGCCCCGTCGATGCGCACCAGCACCCAGGCGAAGGGCCGGTCGAGCGGCTGGTTCGGGCGGGGCGACGGCTCCCACGACCAGGTCGTGACGGTGCCGGTGTCGGGCAGCTCGACCAGCTCGGACAACTCGGCGCTCGTCACCGGGTCGTACTCGACCGGCGGGCACATGACCCGTCCGTCCTGCGTGCGCACCCCGAGGAGCACCCCCTCGCGCAGACCCGTCAGGAACGCGCTCTGGACCGGGCCCACCGTCCGCGTGAACGGGTACTCCAGCACGAGCGGCGCCGACAGGATGTCGGCCTGCGACATGCCACCTCCCCCACGACTGCAACACGTTCTACTTCCTGACGGTCTATCAGGTCGCGGACCGTGCGTGCAGCCGCGGCGGCGGTGCCGTGCCGGAGGTCGCTCCCCCGGCACGGCACCGCCCGGTGCGGGAGGTCAGCGGGTGCGCCGCCGCGCGACCACGCCGAGCACGCCACCGGCGCCGACCAGGACCGCGCCGACCGCCACCAGCGGCCAGACGTCGCCGCCGGTGCGGGGCAGGTCGTCGCCGGACCGCTCCTCGGCCGGCGCCGGCGCCGGGGCCGCGGGCTGCGGCTCGACCGGCTCGGCCCGCCGCGGGGGCTCGGGCGGGGTGCTCACCCGGGGCTCGACCGGCACCGTCGTCGGCGGCTCGGTCGTCGGCGGCTCCGAGGTCGGCGGTTCCGT
>ERZ777003.362-NODE-362-length-92768-cov-58.540938_pt1 | contig 92768 bp, 87 predicted proteins | sample MGYA00374956_ERZ777003 | MGnify/ENA primary metagenome ERZ777003 (study PRJEB29302, sample SAMN06268252) | bioreactor metagenome | isolation source: Joint BioEnergy Institute, California, USA | place: USA:Joint BioEnergy Institute, California, USA | collected...
GTCGCCCGTGCCGACGATCTCGGTCAGCCGTTCGGCGAACCGATGCATGAAGGCCGCCATCTGGCCCCGGGTCACGGGATCGTCGGGACAGAACCGGTCGTTGACGGGCGGATTGCAGCCCCTCGTCAGACCGGTGTCCCTCAGCCACTCGATGTCCTCGTGGAACACGTGGTCGTCCGGTACGTCGCGGAACTGATGGGAAGCGACTGCGACGCCGCTGAGCCCCAGCATCCCAACGACGAGTACCGCGAGGACCATGCGTCTAGGCATGATTCTCCTTTCCTCCCAGCCACAGGCGGGGCCGACCATAGTCGTTACGTCCGCATATCGAGACCATTTGCGTAGGACTCGCGGACCATCTTTCGGAAGGGACGCGCCGGGGTCTACGTTTCTGCAGATGCCCCGGCGCGCCACCGCCATCGCCCTGTTCCTCCTCGCCGCCTGTGCCGGCCCCCGCGGCGTCGAAGGTCCACCCGACGTGGCCGTCGGCGGCGACGAGCACTCGGTGGTCTCGGTGATCGACGGGGACACGATCGTCGTGGAGTCCGACGACCAGGAGGAGCGGGTGCGCCTGATCGGGGTCAACGCTCCCGAAGCGGGCGAGTGCCTCGCCGAGGAGGCCACCCGCGCCCTCGAAGAGCTGACGGGGACGTATCCCGTGCGTCTCGTCGCCGACGCCTCCGACCGCGACGGCTTCGGACGGCTGCTGCGCTACGTCTACTCGGGCGACGTCTTCGTCAACGAGGCCCTCGTCCGCCGCGGGCTGGCCATCGCCCACCGCTACGAGCCGAACGTGGCGAACCAGGAGATACTGGAGACGGCGGAGGCGGAGGCCCGAGCGGAGGGAGCCGGGATGTGGTCGCCCGATGCCTGTCCCAGCGAGCACGCGCTGCGGATCGGCGACTTCAACTACGACGCCGCCGGCCCCGACGACGAGAACCTCGACGACGAATGGATCGAGATCCTCAACGTGGGCACGGACACCGTGTCACTCGACGGCTGGGTCCTGAAGGACGAGTCGGCGTCCAACCGGTACCACTTCCCGGCGGATGCCGGCCTCGCTCCCGGCGGCTCGCTGATCGTCCGCTCCGGCTGCGGACCCGACACCGCCACCGAGCTCCACTGGTGCGCCGAGCGCTCCGTGTGGACGAACCGCGGCGACACCGCCTTCCTCATGGATCCCGCCGGCAACGTGGCGGACTACCGGTCGTATCCGTAGGTCAGTCGACGAACTTGTAGCCGAGGCCCCTCACCGTGAGGATGTGGCGCGGGTTGGAGGGGTCCTTTTCCAGCTTGGTGCGCAGCCGCTTGATGTGGACGTCGAGCGTCTTGGTGTCGCCGAAGTACGACGGGCCCCACACCTCGTCCATCAGCATCTCCCGCGACGCCAGGCGGTTCTTCCGCCGCATCAGGACCTCGAGCAGCTCGAACTCCTTGGGACGCAGCTCCACCGGCTCGCCGTCGACCCTCACCTCGTGGGCGTCGACGTCGAGCTCGATGCCTCCTCCCCGCAGCACCTCGTTGGCCTGCGCGAAGGTCCCCGTGCGCGACGCCCGGCGCAGGTTCGCTCTCACCCGGGCAACGAGCTCCCGGGTCGAGAACGGCTTGGTGATGTAGTCGTCGGCCCCGATCTCGAGGCCCAGCACCCGGTCTGCTTCTGAGTCCTTGGCGGTGACCATGAGGATCGGCACGTCGGACTCCCTGCGGATCTCCCGGCAGACGTCGATGCCGTTCATGCCGGGCAACATCAGGTCGAGGAGCACCAGCGACGGGTTACGGTGCCGGACCGCCTGCAGGGCCGACGGACCGTCGGCCACCGCCGACACTTGGAATCCTTCCGTTTCGAGCACGAAACGGAGTGACTCGACGAGCGTCTCCTCGTCCTCGACGATCAGCACCTCGTAGGGGCGGCGCTCACCCACTGTGGGGCATCCCTCCCAGGCCCACTTCGTTGAACTCGACTCGCTCCCCGGTCAGGAGGAAGACGAGTTGCTCGCCGATGTCGACGACCTGGTCGCCGACGCGCTCCAGGGCGCGGGCCACCATCATCGCCTTGGTGGCCCACTCCAGCCGTCGGGGATCGTGACCGACCTTCACTACCTCCTGGTACATGTCCCGGTTGAGCCGGTCCACCGGCTCGTCCATCGCCGGCAGCAGCCGCGCCTCGTCGGCGTCGCGCCGTATGACGGCTTCGATGACGGTGCGGATCATCGCCCGCACCAGGTCACCCATCTCCTGGAGGCGCTCGACGATGGCGTCGACTCGGGGCAGCCCGTCTGTGGCGCGGGTGAGCTTGGCGATGTTGACGGTCTGGTCGCCCATTCGCTCCAGCGTGGTGTTGACGTGGAGGAGCATCGACATCAACCGCAGGTCGCCGGCGAGCGGCTGCTGTCGGGCCATCAGGTTCATCCAGCGGTTGTGGATGTCGAGGTAGGTCTCGTCGATGGACTCGTCGGCGGCGATGACCTCCTCGGCGCGGTCGAGATCCCCGGTGGTGAACGCCTCCACGGCCTTCTGGACCATCTGCTCGGCCTTGTCGGCGACACCGAGCAGGGTGCGCTCCATGTCTTCGAGCTCCTGGCGGAAGGCGGTGCGGATCTCTGCCATCAGCCGAACCTCCCGGTTATGTAGTCCTCCGTCTCCTTCATGGCCGGCTGCGTGAACAGCTTGTCGGTGAGATCGAACTCCACCAGCTTCCCGGTCCGCTGGCCTCGCTCGTCCACCTCGACGGAGAAGAAGGCGGTGCGGTCCGAGACACGGCCCGCCTGCTGCATGTTGTGGGTGACGATGATGATCGTGTACTGCTCTTTCAGGGACAGCATCAGCTCTTCGATGCGCAGGGTGGCGATCGGGTCGAGAGCCGACGCCGGCTCGTCCATGAGCAGCACCTCGGGGTTGGGGGCGAGCGCCCGGGCGATGCACAGCCGTTGCTGCTGGCCACCCGACAGCGAGTAACCCGACTCGTGGAGCTTGTCCTTGACCTCGTCCCAGAGTGCCGCCTGCCGGAGTGCCCGCTCGACGAGGTCGTCCAGCTCCCCCCGTTTGCCCTTGAAGCCGTTGATGCGCGCTCCCCACGCCACGTTCTCGTAGATCGACTTCGGGAACGGGTTGGGTTTCTGGAAGACCATCCCCACCCGCCGCCGGACTTCGACGGGATCGACGTCGGGGTCGTAGATGTCCTGGTCGTTGAAGAACACCGCTCCTTCGACCCGGGCGCTGGGGATGAGGTCGTTCATACGGTTCAGGCTGCGCAGCACCGTCGACTTGCCGCACCCGGAGGGGCCGATGAGGGCGGTGATCTCGTGACGGGCGAAACGGAGAGTGACGTCCTTCACGGCCAGGAAGTCGCCGTAGTAGACGTTGAGGCCCTCGACCCGCATGACCGCGTCGGCGGGCGTCGAATCCGTCGGGGCAGCGGGCCGGGCGGTGGCCGCTTGGGTCTGGGTGTCTTCCATCGTCTCTCTCGTAGTCTGGCGTGCGGTCGGGAGATTCACCATCGGGCCTTCCTGGTGTACCGGTTGCGGAGGAGCACTGCTCCGGCGTTCAACACGAGCAGCAGGACGAGCAGGGCGAGGCTGGCGGCGGCGGCGATGTTGCGGAACTCCTCCTGTGGATAGGAGGTCCACTGGAAGATCTGGATGGGCAGGGCGGTGAACTTCGAGAACGGCCCGGTCGGGTCGACGGTGATGAAGCTCGCCGCCCCGACGAGGATCAGCGGCGCCGTCTCCCCGATGGCGCGGGCCACGGCGAGGATCGAGCCGGTGAGGATCCCCGGCATGGCCACCGGCAGCACGTGGCTGCGCACCATCTGCCAGCGGGTCGCCCCCAGGCCCAGCGCCGCGTTGCGCAGCGAGTTGGGGACAGCCGTCAGGGCCTCCTGAGCGCTGATGATCACCACCGGCAGGGTGAGCAAGCCCAAGGTGATGCCGGCCGCCAGGATCGTCCTCCCGTTGTCGGAGGGCGGCGGTCCCGTCGTGAAGATCGCCCCCGAGGTCACCGGCTCCAGCGCCCGCACGAGGATCGCCAGCCCCAGCATGCCGTAGACGATCGAAGGAACCCCGGCCAGGTTGTAGATATTCGTTTGGATGAAGTCGTTGAGCCGTGACGGCTTGGCGTACTCGACCAGGTAGATCGCCGCTCCCACTCCGACCGGGACGGCGAAGCCGATGGTGATCAGCACCAGCCAGGCAGAGCCGAGGATCGCGGTCCGGATCCCGGCGATCTCGGGGATGGAGGAGGCGGGCGTGCGGAGGAACCGCGGGTTGAACCAGTTGCGCCATTCGATGTGGACCGAGTCGATGTCGACGTCGGGGAAGCGGCCCGCAGCGAACCCCTCTTCCAGGCGGCGGGTGAACCCGTCGGGGTCGAGGAGGGACGGGACGAGGTCGTAGGAGGCGATGACATCGGGGACGATCACCCGCTCCTCGACCAGGGCGAGGACGTTGGCGTGGTCCCGCGGCGGGGCCGTGCAGCCCGAAGGAGCCTGTTCCGACGCGCACAGCGCGTCCCAGGACGCCGCCGCTTCGAACACGAGGCGGTCCTCGTAGAACCTCTGCTCCCGCTCCAGGCGCCTGCCGACGCCGGTCGGGATGGTCGACTCCAGCAGGCCGACCAGGTCGTCGTAGGGGACGTCCGCCAGCGAAACCTCCGCCGGGTCGTAGCCGAGGTCGGCGACCACCTCCTCCGGCTCGCGGGCGTTGACGATGGCCACCCATCCGAACGACTCGTTCACGATCGTGTACACGAGCGTGGCCAAGGCGACAACGGCGGTGGTGAGGGCGAGCAGGCACATCGCCTGGAACAGGCGGGCCCGCCGGGTGCGCCGGTCGAGGAGGCGCCGATACTCGGCGTCGGTGGGGAACAGGTCTTCGGTGCGGGGAGGGGCCTCGACGCTCACTCGTACTCCTGGCGGAACCGCTGGACGAAGCGACGGCTCAGCCAGTTGAGGCCGAGCGTCATGAAAAAGAGCGTGAGACCGACGGCGAAGATCGAGTTGTAGTCCACGCTGTTGTAGCTGAGGTCGCCGCTGGCGGTGATGGCGATGTACCCCGTCATCGCCTGGGCGGACTGGAAGGGGTTGAGCACGTAGCCGAACAGGGAATCCTGGCCCAGCACGAAGTTTCGGGGTGCCGCCCCCGCCGCCAGGGTCACGACCATCGTCTCGCCGACCGCTCTCGACAGGGCGACGACGAAACCGGCGGCGATGCCCGACAGGGCAGCCGGCAGGACCACCCGGAGGGAGACGTCGAACTTCGAGGCGCCGAGTGCGTAGGCACCCTGGCGCAGCGAGTCCGGCACCGCCGACAGGGCGTCCTCGGCGAGCGAGGAGATCAGGGGAAGGATGAGGATGCCGACGACGATCCCGGCCGAAGCGACGTTGAAGAACCCGACGACGTTGGCCCCGAAGACCGACCGAAGCAGCGGCGTCATGAAGGTGAGGGCGAAGAACCCGTACACGACGGTGGGGATCCCGGTGAGGACTTCGAGCACCGGCTTGAAGAACGCTCTCACCCGCGGGCTGGCGTACTCGGACAGGTAGATGGCCGACAGCAGGCCGAGGGGGCCGGCGACGGCCATGGCGATCAGGCTGATCATCAGCGTCCCCAGGACCAGCGGCCAGATGCCGAAACGCCCGGCCTGTGGCTGCCACACGGTCGAGGTGAGGAAGTCGACGACCGAGACCCGCTCGTCGGCGAAGAAGAGGTACGACTCCTTTCCGAGCTCGTAGAGGATCCCGACGGTGATGGCGATCGACAGGGCCCCACAGACGAACAGGAAACCCTGGATCGCGAGCTCGCCGGGCCGGGCCCGCCGGCGGAACGGGTTGGGTGCCGTCCCTTCGGTGCTCATTCGTCCTTCCAAGCGTAGGTGTGGGAGGTGGGGCCGTCCTCGCGCCCGGCCCCATCTCCGGCATCGCCGATCAGTGAGCCGAGGAGGATGAGCTCACCATCCGGCAGCTTCGGCGATGGCGTCGGCCGCCCCCTGGAGGGCATCGTCGGGAGCGGGGAAGTAGCCGACGTCGCCGATGACCTCGTTGACGTTGTTCAGGTAGTAGGCGATGAACTCCGCCACCTGGGGCTTGTCTTCGATGACGGAGGGAGCGGTGTACATGAACAGCGGGCGGGAGATCGGGTACGTGCCGTCGTCGACGGTCTCGGCAGACGGCTGGACTCCTTCCACCGCCACCGTCTGCAGCCGGTCGGCGTTCTCCTGGTAGTAGGCGTAGCCGAAGTAGCCGATGGCGCAGGTGGTGGTGAGATCGCCTTCGGTGCAGCCGTCCTCGGCGACGCCGGTGACGGTGAGGTTGTCGTCCTCGCCCACGATCTCGGCGATCGAAGACAGGATCGGCGAAGGCTCATCCGCGTCGTACAGGTCGGGCCAGACCACCTCGAAGAAGTAGTCGAAGGTCCCCGAGTCGGCGCCGGGAGAGAACAGCTGGATGGGATGCGCCGGGAAATCCGGGTTGACGTCGGCCCAGGTGGCGTTGGGGTCGGTGAGCGAGAAGGCCGTGGCGATCTCTTCGAGGGTCAGCTCCTGGGCGAAGTAGTTGCCGGGGCTGATGACGAGGGACAGGGCGTCGCTTCCCACCCGGATCTCGAGCGGGGTGCGGCCGTTGCCCTCACAGGCGGAGACTTCCTCTTCGTCGATCGGCCGGCTGGCGTTGGCGATGTCGATGGCCGCCTCCGAGCAGAACCGGTCGAACCCTCCGCCGGACCCGATCGAGTCGATCGAATACTCGGGGCCGCCTTCGTCGATCCACCGGGTGAGGATGGCCGTGGACAGGGGAAACACCGTCGACGACCCGGCGATGCTGACATCGACGGAGGGATCCACATCGATGGGGTCGATGAGGGGAAGCCCCCACTGCGATGTCTCCGCCGAGTCGGTCGGTTCGCCCGCAGGCTCGGTCGACGTCGAGGTCACGGTCTCGGCGGCGGTGTCGTCCGCCTGACCCATGGTGGTGGTGGGAGCGGCCGGCGCCCGGCACGCCGCCAAGAGGAGCGAGAGGGCGGCCAGTGCTGCCATGGATCGCAGACTCATTCGGTCCTGTCTCCTGGTTTCGGGGTCGATCGTCCGCCAAGGTAGGGACGGCGGTTGTCCCGAATCGGAGCCTCGGGTGAACGGGAGGTGAACCTTTCAGGAAACCCGCGACCGGGCCACCGCAAGGTCCTGGAGGGTGTCGTGGGCGTTGATGCCGTGGACCTCCGGCACCCGGATCCAGGTGCCGTCCGGCTGCAGCTCCCAGGCGAGGGCGTCGTCGGCGAGGAGCACGTCGAGGATCTCGTCGAGGCGGAACTGGGCGGCGGTGTCGGTGACCGGGGCCAGCACCTCCACCCGCCGGTCGAGGTTGCGGGGCATCAGGTCCGCCGATCCGATGTAGTAGGTGCGTTTCCGCCCCCGAGCCCCGAAGCGGTATATGCGGGAGTGCTCCAGGTACCGGCCGACGATCGAGCGGACGGTGATGTTCTCCGACAAGCCAGGCACGCCGGGACGGAGGCAGCAGATGCCCCGGACGATGAGCTCGACGCGGGTCCCCGCCTGGGACGCCCGGTAGAGGGCGTCGATCATCTCGGCGTCGACGAGGGCATTCATCTTCATGGTGATGTGCCCGTCCTTTTGGGCGGCCTCCTCTTCGATCAGCTCGAGCATCCGCCGGCGGATGCCGCCGGGCGACACGCTCAACGCCCGATAGCGGGTTTGGCGGGAGTAGCCGGTGAGGAAGTTGAAGAGGTCGGAGAGGTCGGCGCCGATCTGGTTGTCGCAGGTGAACAGGCCCAGATCCTCGTAGATCCTCGCCGTGGCGTCGTTGTAGTTGCCGGTTCCGATGTGGGCGTACCGCCGGATCACGCCGTCCTCGTCGCGCACCACCAGAGCGACCTTCGAGTGGGTCTTGAGCCCGACCACGCCGTACATGACGTGCACGCCGGCGTCCTCGAGGCGCTGCGCCCACTCGATGTTGCGCTCCTCGTCGAAGCGGGCTTTCAGCTCGACGAGGGCCACCACCTGCTTGCCGGACTCGGCGGCCTCGATCAGCGACCGCATGATCGGGCTGTGCTGGGACGTCCGGTACAGCGTCATCTTGATGGCCAGCACGTTGTCGTCGCGGGCCGCCTGGTCGATGAACGCCTCCACCGAGGTCGTGAACGAGTCGTAGGGGTGGTGCACCAACAGGTCCCCGTCGCGGATCACCTCGAAGATGTCGGGAGCGTCACCTTCCACCGCCTGGAGGCGCATCGGGGTCAGCCAGTGCCACGGCTCGTAGTCGAGCTCGGGCCGGTCCAGCGCGGCGATGGCCGACAACCCGGAGAGGTCTATGGGCCCTTCCACGTGGTACACGTCGGCCCCGTCGGCACCCATCTCCCGCATCAGCAGGTCGAGGACCTCGGCGGGCATGTCGGGGTTGATCTCCAAGCGGACGACGTGGCCGAAGCGGCGCCGGGTCAGCTCCGACTCCATCATCGCCAGCAGGTCGCCCCCCTCCTCCTCTTCGATCTCGATGTCGGCGTTGCGGGTGACCCGGAACACGTGGTGGCTGAGGATCTCCATCCCCGGGAACAGGCTCTCGAGGTGGGCGGCGATGACCTGCTCCAGGGGCACGAACCGCTCCCCGTCGGGGAGGACGACGAAGCGGGGCAGGATCGGCGGCACCTTGACGCGGGCGAACCGCGTCACCCCGGTCTCGGGGTTGCGGACGAAGATGGCCAGGTTGAGCGACAGGTTGGAGATGTAGGGGAACGGGTGCGCCGGGTCGACCGCCAGCGGAGTGACCACCGGGTAGACGCGGTCACGGAACTGGGCGTCGAGATAGGCGCGGTCGTCGGCGTCGAGGGTCTCGTAGTCGCTGAACACGATCCCTGCCTGCGACAGGGCCGGTGCCAGGTCGGTGAGGAACGTCTTGGAGACCTCGGCGTACTGGCTCGTGACCTCCTTTCGGATCTCGGCCAGCTGCTGGGAGGGGGTGAGGCCGTCGGGTGGTGTGGCCCTGACGTTCTGGGCGACCTGCTCCTTGAGGCCCGCCACCCGGACCTGGAAGAACTCGTCGAGGTTGGTCGCCCAGATGGAGAGGAACTTGACCCGGGCGAGCAGGGGCAGCTGCGGGTTCTGGGCGAGGGCCAGAACCCGGCGGTTGAAGTCGAGCCACGACAGCTCGCGGTTGAGGTAACGGTCCGAGGTCACTTCAGGGGAGGTATCGGGTCGCGGATCGCCGCCCATGAACACATTGTGCCGGAACGCCGGGGGTTGAGGCGATCGATTCAGCTCGACGCCAGGCCGTGGAGCAGGTATTGCCGCATGGCGGCGAGGATCTCGGGGAGGCGGGCGTCGGGGTCGGGTGCGGCGATGACCGCCCGGGCCGCCGACATCATGGTGTCCTGGATGAACCGCCCCGCCAGATCGGGTGGCATCGCCCGCAGCGAGCCTTCGGCCACCCCGGCGGCGTAGGCGGCCGCCACGCCCCTCACCAGGTCGGCGTGGGCGTCGCGGATGCGCTCCTGGGCCTCCTGTGAGAGCCGCCCCACCTCCCGGTGGAGGATCACGCCCAGCACCCGGTCGGTGGCCACGAACTTGACCGTCCGCTCGGCGATCTCGGCGAGCTTCTCCGGCGGGCCGAGCTCGCCGGGGATGCCGGCTAGGAGCCGCTCCACCACCCCGGGGAGCTCCTCTTCCACCAGCGAGGCGATGACGTCGTCGCGGTCGGCGAAGTATTCGTAGAGGGTGGTCCTGCCGATGCCCACGGCGGCGGCGATCTCGCCGAAGGAGATGTCGGCCGAGCCGAACTCTTCGATCAGCTCCTGGGCGGCCTGGAGGATCTCGCGCCGGGTGAGCTCCTTGTGCTCGGCGATGGTCTCGGCGCGGATGCGGGGCATGTGCCCAGGGTACAACCGATTCCGGTCCGAGACCGCAGCGGGCTCAGCTCCGAGGCGCCCGGTACCACTCCACCTCGAGCGGTGGCAGCGGGTCGCTGCCGAGGATCAGGTCGGCGGCCTTCTCGGCGATCATCATGACCGGCGCGTAGATGTTGGCGTTGGTGACGTAGGGCATCACCGAGGCGTCCACCACCCTCAGCCCTTCGGTCCCGTGGACCTGCAGTGTCAGCGGGTCCACCACCGACATCTCGTCGATGCCCATCTTGCAGGTGCAGGACGGGTGCAGCGCCGTCTCCCCGTCCCGGGCCACCCAGTCGAGGATCTCCTCGGGGGTCGACACCGCCGGCCCCGGCGAGATCTCCCCGGCGTCGAAGGGCCGCATGGCGGGCTGGCCCAGGATGTGGCGGGCGACCTGGACCGCCTCCACCCACTCCCGCCGGTCCTGTTCGGTGGACAGGTAGTTGAACTGGATGGCGGGCTTGACCCTGGGGTCGGCGGAACGGATCTTCACCCATCCCCGGGCGTCGGAGTTCATCGGCCCGACGTGCACCTGGTAGCCGTGGCCGCCGGCGGGGGCGGTCCCGTCGTAGCGGATGGCGATGGGCAGGAAATGGAACATGAGGTTGGGGTAGGCGACGTCGTCGTTGCTGCGCACGAACCCGCCGCCCTCGAAGTGGTTGGTGGCGCCGGGACCTCTGCGGAACAGCCACATCAAGCCGACGATCGGGCGCCGCCACCACGCCAGCCACGGTGCCACCGACACCGGCTGGGAGCAGGCGTGCTGGATGTACACCTCGAGGTGGTCCTGGAGGTTCTGGCCCACCCCGGGCAGGTGGTGGATCGGCTCCACTCCCACCGCTTTCAGGTGGTCGGCGTCGCCGATGCCCGACAGCTGGAGGAGATGGGGCGAGTTGAAGGCGCCACCGCAGAGGATCACCTCTCCTGCCGCCACCGACTCGGCGCGCCCGCCGATGGTGTAGTCGACCCCGACCGCCCTGAGGCCCTGCATCCGGATCCTGGTGACGAACGCCCGGGTCCTCACCGTCAGGTTCGGACGGTGCAGCACCGGATGCAGGTACGCCCGCGCCGCGCTGAGTCGCCGGCCCCGGTGCACGTTGCGATCGAAGGGAGCGAATCCCTCCTGGCGGTATCCGTTGACGTCGTCGGTCAGCCGGTAGCCGGCTTGCTGGACCGCCTCGAAGAAGGCCTGGAACAGCGGGTTGGCGGCAGGGCCCCGCTCGAGGACCAGGGGGCCTTCGGTCCCGCGGAAGTCGTCGCCTCCCGCCAGGCATTTCTCCATCTTCTTGAAGTACGGGAGGCAGTGGGCGTAGTCCCAGGTCTCCATGCCGGGCTCGGCGGCCCACTTCTCGTAGTCCATCGGGTTGCCCCGCTGGAAGATCATCCCGTTGATCGACGAAGAACCGCCGAGGACCTTGCCCCGGGCGTGGTAGATGCGCCGGCCGTGCATGTGCGGCTCGGGGTCGGACTCGTAGCGCCAGTCGTAGAAGCGGGAGCCGATCGGAAACGAGAGGGCGGCGGGCATGTGGATGAACACGTCCCAGCGCCAGTCCATGCGGCCGGCTTCGAGCACCAGGACACGATTGGATGGGTCGGCCGACAGGCGGTTCGCCAGCGCCGATCCCGCCGATCCGCCGCCGACGATCACGTAGTCGAAGGTCTCCATCAGTAGGGCGCCTCCACGTCGCCGGTCTCCACGTACACCGCCTTGATCTGCGTGTAGTGCTCGACGGCGGCGAGGGAGTTCTCCCGCCCGATCCCCGATTGCTTGTAGCCGCCGAACGGCATCTCGATCGGCGTGATGTTGTAGGTGTTGATCCAGATGGTCCCGGCCTGGAGGCGGGCCGCCACCCGGTGCGCCCGGGAGATGTCCCGGGTGAAGATCCCGGCGGCGAGGCCGTACACCGTGTCGTTGGCGCGCTCCACCACCTCGTCTTCGGTGCGGAACGACAACACGGCCATCACCGGCCCGAAGATCTCCTCCTCGACGATCGCCATGCCGTCGCGGCAGTCGGCGAAGACGGTGGGCTCCACGAAGAACCCGTCGGCCAGCGCCGGGTCGGCGGGCCGTCCCCCGCCGATGACGAGCCGGGCACCCGCTCGCTTTCCCTGTTCGATGTAGGCGAGCACCTTCTCCATGTGCTCCCGGGAGATGAGAGCGCCGACGTCGGTGGTGGGATCCAAGGGGTCGCCGATCGTCATCTTCTCGACCCGGGCGACGAGCCTCTCCAGGAAGGCGTCGTGGACCGACTCGTGGACGTAGACCCGGGTGCCGTTCGAGCAGATCTCCCCCTGGGTGTAGAAGTTCCCGAGGAGCGCCCCCGACACGGCGTTGTCCAGGTCGGCGTCTTCGAAGACGATGAGCGGCGACTTCCCGCCCAGCTCGAGCGTGACCGCCTTGAGCGTGGAGGCGGCGTCCGCCATGACCGCCTTGCCCGTGGAGACCTCGCCCGTCAGCGACACCTTGGCCACGTCGGGGTGGGCGACCAAGGCCCGACCCACTCGGGCATCGCCCTGGACCACGTTGAATACTCCGGGCGGCACCCCCGCCTCGATGTAGATCCTCGCCAGCTCCACGGCGGTGAGAGGCGTCAGCTCGGCGGGCTTGTAGACCATGGCGTTGCCGCAGGCCAGCGCCGGGGCCGACTTCCAGCAGGCGATCTGGATCGGGTAGTTCCATGCCCCGATGCCGGCGCATACTCCGAGCGGCTCGCGGCGCGTGTAGGCGAAGTTGCGCCCCAGGTCGTAGTGGTGGCCGTGGAGGGTCGGAGCCACCCCGGCGAAGTACTCGATGCAGTCGGCGCCGCTGGCGACGTCGACCTCGAGGGCCTCGGCGATGGGCTTTCCGGTATCCATCACCTCGAGGCGGGCCAACTCGTCGTTGCGCTCCCGCAGGATCCGGGCAGCCCGGTTCATGATCCGGGCGCGCTCGGCTCCGGTCATCGCCGACCAGACCTCGAATCCGCGCCGCGCCGATTCGACTGCCCGGTCGACGTCCTCTTCCGATGCCTGGTCGACCACGGCGATGACCTCCCCTCGCGCCGGGTCGAGCGACTCGAAGGTCTCACCGGAGGTGGCGGGGACCTCCCGGCCCTCGATGAAGAGATGCACTTCCCTCACGTTGGTCTCCCGTCTGCTCATGCCGACGGAGGCTGGAGTCTCTCGCCCGCCGCCTGGGTGAGCCGGTCGAGGATGATCGCCATGGTCACCACGGCGATCGCCACCTCGAACCCGAGCCCGGTGTTGGTGCGGGTGACGGCCCGGACCGCCTCGAACCCGAGCCCCTGGCTGCCGGCGAGGCCGGCGATGATGACCATCGCCAGCACCATCATGATCACCTGGTTGACCCCGGCCATGATCGTGGGAGCGGCGAGCGGGAGCCTCACCCCGAACAACGTCTGCCGATCCGTCGCCCCGAAGGCCCTCGACGCCTCCAGCGCCTCGGCCGGTACCTGGCGGACACCGAGGGCGGTGAGGCGGATGCCGGGGACGACCGCGTACAGGACCGAGGCGATGATCCCCGGGACGGCGCTGAGCGTGAACAGCATCACGACGGGGATGAGGTAGACGAACGACGGGACCGTCTGCAGGGCGTCGAGGATCGGGGCCAGTGCGGCCTCCACCCGTGGCTTCCTTCCCGCCCAGATCCCCACGGGAACGGCGATGAGCACCGACAGCACCACCGCGGCCACCACGTGGGTGAGCGTCACGATCGACAGCTCCCACATCCCGATCAGCCCCACCACCGTGAGCAGGGCGGCGGCGACCGCGGCCAGCTTCCACCCTCGCATCCGCCAGCAGACCCAGGCGGTGGCGAAGATGAGCACCGGCCAGGCGATCACCTCGGTCAACAGGTCGCGGGCGGGGACGAGGATCTCGGCGACCATGAAGTCGTTGAACGGCCGGGTGATGAACGACAGGTTGTCCCGCGCCCAGATCACTGCCCGATCGATGGGAGCGAGGATCGACACGTCCGACACCGGGGGGAACTCCGACCAGCCCAGGGCGTTTCCGAGGAAGAGCGCCCCCACGACGGCCGCCGCGCCGATCGCGGTCGCCCGCCAGGAGACGTGATGGGTGCGATCGGTGTCGGCGAAGCTGGCACCGATGCGATCGAGCACCATCGCCACCGCCACGATCGCCAGCCCGGCGGCCGTCCCTCTTCCCGGGCTCCGCTGTTGGAGGGCGTCCATCACCTCCTGGCCGAGGCCACCGGCGCCGAGGAGGGTGGCGAGAACGACGATCCCCAGCGCCATCATGATCGTCTGGTTGATGCCGGTCATGATGCTGGGCATGGCGAGAGGGATCTGCACCTTGAAGAGGGTCTGGGCCCGGGAAGATCCGAACACGGTGGCCGCCTCCACCGCCTGTCGGTCCACCTGGCGGATGCCGAGGGCGGTGAGACGGATGATCGGCGGCAGGGCGTAGATGACCGTGGCGATCGTGGCCGGGACCCGTCCTATCCCCAGGAACAGGATCATCGGGATGAAATAGATCGGGGCGGGGACCGTCTGCATGGCGTCGAGGACAGGACGCATGACGGACTCGAGCCGCCGCGAGAACGCGGCGGCCACCCCGAGCGGGATCCCGATGACCAGGCAGATGAAGACGGCGATGGCCATCAACGCGAGCGTCTGCATGGTCTCGTCCCAAAGGCCCACGATCCCCGGGTACACCGAGGCCAGAGCCGCCACGGCCGCCGGCCACCAGCGGCGGGTCCGGGCGATCAGGAGGAAGGTGGCTCCCGGGACCACGTACCAGGGCAGCCACTGCAGGAAGCCCTCGACAGAAGTCAGCGCCCAGTCGATACTGCGGCTGAGGGGGGTGAAGAAGGACGTGAACAGCGGGTGGGTGCGCCGGTTCGACCTCGCCCAAGCCTGGAAGGCGTTGATGGGATCGGAGATCACCGTGTCCCACGCCCTCGGGAACGGTTCGCCGTGGTAGGAGACCTGGAGGACCGCGACCCCGACGACCAACAGCACCCATGGGGCGTAGCGCCGCACTCGATCCGCCCCCGCCAACATCTCGAGGGGGGCGGTCGACGCAGTCATGTCGCCAGCATCTGGATCACCGCCTCCCGGTCGACGCAGCCGATGACTCGGCCTTCGTCGTCGACGACGTCGATCGGAGAGGGATCGTCGAGGAGGGCGGGGAGGATCTTTTCGATAGTGTCGGTGGCCGCCACCTTGCGCCCGTTGGCCGTCTCCGACTTCGGGCCGGTCGCCACCGTGCCAGCGGTCACCACCTTCTGTTTGGGGACGTCCTTGGTGAACTCGCGGACGTAGTCGGTGGCCGGATCGGCGATCAACTCGGCGGGTGTGCCGATCTGGTCGAACGAACCGTCCTTCATGATGGCGATCCGGTCGCCGAGCTTTATCGCCTCGGCGAAGTCGTGGGTGATGAAGACGATCGTCCGCTGGAGCCGGTGCTGGAGGCCGATCAGCTCGTCCTGCATCTCCCTGCGGATGAGCGGATCGAGCGCCGAGAACGGCTCGTCGAAGAACAGCACCTCGGGGTCGACCGCCAGTGCCCTCGCCAGTCCCACCCGCTGCTGCATGCCACCGGACAGTTGCTGGGGGAAGTGGTTGCCCCAGCCCTCCAGGCCGACCACGGCGAGGATCTCCTCGGCGCGCTCCCGCCGCTCCGCCTTCGGCACGCCCTGCACCTCGAGGCCGTAGGCGACGTTGTCGATGACCCGCCGGTGGGGGAACAGGCCGAAGTGCTGGAACACCATCGACAGCTTCTGGCGTCGAACCCGCCGCAGGGTCGCCTCGTCCATCGCGGTGAGGTCTTCGCCGTCGAGGAGGATCCTGCCCCGGGTCGGGTCGGTGAGGCGGGAAACGCAGCGCACGAGGGTCGACTTGCCGCTTCCCGACAGGCCCATGACGACGAACGTCTCGCCGCGGTTGACGGTGAAGCTGACGTTGCGCACCGCCACCGTCGCCCCCGTTCGCTCGAGGATCTCGGCCCGGCCCGCGCCGGCCTCGGCCATCGCGATCGCCTTGTCGACGTCCCGCCCGCCGAAGACCTTCCAGCAGTCGGCGACCTCGATACAAACCTCAGACACGAGCCAACCCGGGATAGACGCCCCCGGTAATGTAGCCCGCTGGGGGTACGCCGAGCCGGACAGAGAAGGGAAAAGCGGATGGGTACCGACCGAACGCATGGGCGCCTCATAGCGCTGTTGGCCGTGGTCGCCCTGGTCGTGACCGCCTGTGGTGGAGGCGGTGACGGCAGCGCCGCGACTGGAGGAGGCGACGACACGGGCGCCGGAACCGGCGGGGGTGGTGGCGACGAGCCGACCATCTCGCTGGCCGTCAACCCCTGGACGGCCTCCGCGCTGAACGTCGAGATCGCCAAGATCGTCATCGAGGAGAACCTCGGCAACCCGGTGGAGATCGTCGCCATCGACGAGAACACGATGTTCACCGGAATGGCCGACGGGACACTCGACGCCGCTCTCGAGATATGGCCGTCGGGTGTCACCGCCGACGAGCGGGCGTTCTTCGACGACGGCTCCGTGGTCGACATCGGCGAGCTGGGCGCCATCGGAAAGATCGGATGGTTCGTCCCCAGGTACGTGATCGACGAGAACCCCGAGTTGGCGACGTGGGAGGGCTACCGAGATCGCGAGGTGGCCCAGATGTTCGCCACCGCCGAGACGGGCGACAAGGGCCGGTTCCTGGGGACCGACCCGTCGTACTCCCAGTACGACGAGGCGATCATCGAGAACCTCGGCTTGCCGTTCCAGGTGGTGTTCTCGGGCTCGGAGCCGGCGACGGTGGCCGAGCTGGCCGCCCGCCACGCCGCCCAGGAGCCGATCCTCATGTATTGGTGGACGCCGACCGCGGCCGTCGCCGAGTACGACCTCGTCAACGTGACGCTGCCGCCTTATTCGGACGAGTGCTACGAGGTCCCCGAGGAGATCGACTGCGACTACCCCGAAGACGTGCTGTTCAAGGCGGCTTCGGCGCTGCTGGAGGAGAAGGACCCCGAGGTGTGGCAGTTCCTCCAGAACTTCACCATCACCACCGACGACCAGCTGTCGATGCTGCCCGCCGTCGAGACGGAACAGCGGGAGCCGGCCGAGGTCGCCCGGGAGTGGGTGGACGCCAACCAGGACGTCTGGAGCGCCTGGCTGCCGTGACGGAACCGCCGGGTGGGCCGTCCCGCCTCGGGGCCGGCCCACCCACCCCGCTCCGCTCCAGGCCGGCCCCGATCAGCAGCTAATTAGCGCTAAGTCTCTGCCGAGTCTCTGCCGGGGTGCTAGACCGACACGGTGACGGCGGGATGACGTCCCGCCTCGATCGCATCGGCCACCGAGCGCAGGTCGGCCCAGCGATCGGCCCCCAGCCGGATGGCGTGGTCCTCGTCGGGGACGGCTCCACCGCCCATCACCACCGGCACGGTGGGGCCGACGATGCGGCGGGCGGCGGCGACCATCTGGCGGGCGGCGTCGAGGGCCTCGTCGTTGAGGACGCCCACGCACACTCCTTTGACGGGGAGCCATGCCTCGAGCTGGCGCTCGAACTCGGCGACCGGCATGTCCGATCCGAACTCGAGCACCGAATAGCCGCCGGCGCGGAGGGCGTCGGCGGCCATGGCCAGGCTCAGGGTGTGACGCTCCCCCTGGGGGCCGGCGACGACCACCACCCCTTTGCGGCGGCCCCGGCGGTTGAAGGACGGGCCCAGCCGCCCCAGCAGGCGGGCCACGATCATGGTCGCCAGGTGCTCCTCGGCGATGCCGATCTCCCCTTTCGCCCACGCCGACCCGATGTGCTCGAGGGCGGGGACGATGACGTCACAGTAGATGTCGAGCGGCTCCAGACCGGCGGTCAGCGCCCCCTCCACCACCTTCCACGCCCCGGTCGCATCACCCTCCAACAACCGATTGCCGAGCCGGGCGCTCCACGGCGCCGACCTTCTGGACACAGCGTCGGCGGCGCCACTACCGTTGTCTCTGCGTTGGAACAATTCGAGGTCGCTCTCGGCGACCCGCCATGTTCCTCGCTCCTTGCGAGCAGCCAACTGCCCGAGACGCACGTACCGGTAGACGGTCATGTAGTGCACTCCGAGCCGTTCGGCCGCTTCGTGGAGGGTGAGGAATTTTGACATTTTGGTTGAATTTAACGCTAATTCTTCGTAAGGTGGAACCCCGTGGAAACTCGACTCCTCGAACTCGAAATAAGCACGGACTGGCGTGAGCGCGCCGAGTGTCGCGACTACCCCACCGACCTGTTCTTCCCTGCTGGCGAGACCGGCCCTGCCGAGATCCAGATCAAGCAGGCGAAGGAGGTCTGTGCGCGGTGCGAAGTACGCGACGACTGCCTGCTCTACGCCCTGGAAGCGAACCAGCGCGACGGCATCTGGGGTGGCCTCACCTCTGACGAGCGGAAGCGTCTCCGCCGTCGGTGGCTGGCCGAAAGGCGACGGCGGACCGGCTGACCCTTTGCCGACGCAGACTTGGACACGGCGGTCCCTCATGGGGATCGCCGTGTTGTTTCTGGTCAACGGGATCTCGTTCGGCAGCTGGCTCCCCCGGCTGCCTGAGATCCGCGACCAGGCCGGCCTCGACATCGCCACCATCGGCGCCGTGCTGACGGCGAGCGGCATCGGTGGCCTCATCGGCTCCGCCACCAGCGGGATGCTGGTGCGCAGGCTCAGCCCGCGCCGTGCCGCCATCTGGTCGGCCGCCGCCCTGTGCCTGCTCATGCCTCTGATCGGCCTCGCTCCCGGGGCGATCGTCCTGGCCGCGGTCATCGGGGTGGCGGCGATCGCCGACTCGGTGGCCGACGTGGGCATGAACGCCCTCGCCGTCAGGGCCCAGATGGCCCGCGGGCGGTCGATCTTCACCCGCCTCCACGGGCTGTGGTCCCTCGGGTCGCTCGCCGGCGGGGCGCTCGCCACGGCGGCGGCGAGTGCCCGTGTCCCGCTGCCCGTCCACCTCGGCGTCGTCTCGGCCGCCAGCATCGCCGGTCTCGCCTGGGCGGCGACGACGCTGCCCCCGACCGAAGGCACCCCCCACACCCGCCCCCGGGTGAGGCTGGCGCTGTCGATCGGCGCCCTCGGGGCGGCGGTGGCGCTGGTGGAGGGGATCCCTCACGACTGGGGGACGATCTTCCTCACCGACGTCGCCGGGGTGCCGGCCGCCACCGCCGGCACCGCCTTCATCGCCCTCAGCGGCGGGATGCTGGTGGGGCGGCTGGCCGGGGACCGGGTGGTCGACCGCTTCGGCACCCACCCGTCGATCTACGGCAGCCTCGCTCTCGTGGCCTTGGGTCTCGTCGGTCTGGTGACGACGGAGTCGCATCCGGTGGCGCTGGCCGCGCTCGCCCTCTGGGGCCTGGGAGTGGCGGTCGTGTTCCCGCTCCTGTACCGCCTGGCGGGCTCCCACCGGGGCTTCGCCGAGGGCAGCGGACTGGCCGCCCTCACGCTGGGGAGCCGGATCGGGTTCATGGCGGGCCCGGCCGCCGTGGCCGCCATCACCGAAGCGACCACCCTTCCCACAGGCATCCTCGTGGCCGTGGGTGTGTCACTCGCCGGGACCGCCGTCGGCGTGCTCACGTCTCTCAGCGACGGCGCCGGCCCGGAAGCCGCATAATGTTGTCCACTTCCCCACCGGGTGATCACATGACCAAACAAGCCGAGTACGTCCTCCGCACCGTCGAAGAACGGGGCATCCGCTTCATCCGCCTCTGGTTCACCGACGTCCAGGGCTTTCTGAAGTCGGTCTCGATCAGCCCCGCCGAGCTCGAAGTGGCCTTCGAGGAGGGGATGACCTTCGACGGGTCGGCCATCGACGGGTACGCCCGGGTGCAGGAGGCGGACATGCTCGCCCGCCCCGACCCCTCGACCTTCGCCGTCCTGCCGTGGCGAAAAGAACAGCAGGTCGCCCGGATGTTCTGTGACATCCACACCCCCGACGGGGAACCGTTCTTCGGCGACCCCCGCCAGGTCCTCAAACGCAACCTCGACAAGGCGGCGGCCCTCGGCTACACGTTCTACGTCGCCCCCGAGCTCGAGTTCTTCTACTTCGAGGACTCCGGCCCCGAGCCGAAGGTGCTGGACCGCGGCGGCTACTTCGACCTCACTCCCCTCGACGTCGCCCAGGAGTACCGCCGCAGCACCATCAACGCCCTGGAGATGATGGGCATCCCGGTGGAGCACAGCCACCACGAGGTGGCCCCGTCCCAGCACGAGATCATCGTCCGCTACACCGACGCCCTCACGATGGCGGACAACATCATGACGTTCCGCCTCACGGTGAAGGAGGTGGCGCTCCAGCACGGGATCTACGCCACCTTCATGCCCAAGCCGCTGGAAGGCCACGAAGGCTCGGGGATGCATCTGCACATGTCGCTGTTCGAAGGCGACAAGAACGCCTTCCACGACCCGGCGAGCCCCAGCGGGCTGTCCGAGACGGCGACGGCTTTCATCGCCGGGCTCCTGCGCCACGCCCGGGAGATCACGGCCGTGACCAACCAGTGGGTGAACTCGTACAAGCGCCTGGTGGGCGGCTTCGACGCCCCCATCTACATCTCCTGGGCCCGCAACAACCAGTCGGCCCTGATCCGCGTGCCCACCCCGAAGAAGGGCAAGGCCTCCAGCACCCGCATCGAGTACCGCTCGCCCGATGCAGCCGCCAACCCGTACCTGGCGCTGTCGGTGATCCTCGCCGCCGGCCTCAAGGGCATCGAGGAGGGCTACGACCTCCCTCCGGAGGTGGCCGACAACGTGTTCCAGATGACGCCGGCGGAGCGGGCCGCCGCCGGGATCGACCGTCTCCCCGAGAGCCTGTCGGAGGCCCTCGAGGCGATGGAACGGTCCGAGCTCGTCGCCGAGGCGCTGGGCGAGCACGTCTTCGGGTGGTTCCTGCGCAACAAGCGCAAGGAGTGGGAGCGCTACCAGCAGCACGTCTCCCGCTACGAGCTAGAGACCTATCTGCCGATCTTGTGAGCCGATAGATGCAGGTGGCCGTCTTCCCCTCCGACTGCTCCGAAGCCGTTGCGGAGGCGGTCGCGCTGGCGGGGGCGGAAGTCCTCCTCGTCGACGACCTCGTCACGACGGAGCTGGGGGAGATGGCGGTGCTGGTCGTGGAGCTGGGCGAGGAGCCGATGAGGCGGCTTCGCCAGCTGGAGCCCGTCGCCGACGACGTGGGCCTGCCGGTGCTGGTCGTCGCCGACCGGGCGTCGCTGCCCCTGATCGAACGGGCCAAGGGCGTCACCGACTTCGTCCTCGAGCCTCTCGACCCGGTGGAGCTGGGCGTCCGCCTGCGTCGTCAGGCGGCCTCCGTCGAATCGGAAGAGATCCTCCGGTTCAAGGACCTGGAGCTGAACCCCCTCACCTACCAGGCGACCGTCGCCGGCGAGCCCATCGACCTCACCTACATGGAGTACGAGTTGCTCCGGTTCCTGGTCGAGAACCCGGGCCGGGTCTGGAGCCGTCAGCAGCTGCTGTCGAAGGTGTGGGGATACGACTACTACGGCGGGGCGCGGACCGTCGACGTCCACATCCGCCGGGTCCGGGCCAAGCTCGGCGAGGAGCGGGCGTCGTGGATCACCACGGTCCGCTCGGTGGGGTACCGCTTCGGCTGAACCCGCTAACGGCACCCCACCCCCGGTGCCACAATGGGCCCATGGGTTTCCGTACCGACCAGATCCACGCCGGCGTCACCCCCGACCCGGTGACCGGAGCGATCCTCACCCCGATCCACCAGTCGACCACCTTCGTGCAGGACTCGGTCGACGAGTACATGTCGAAGGGCTACAGCTACGCCCGCGGCGGCAACCCCACCGTCCGCGCCTTCGAGAAGAAGATCGCCACCCTGGAGGGCGGGGCCGACGCCACCGCCTACGGGTCGGGCATGGCCGCCACCGTGGCGGTGATGCTCGCTCTCCTCGAGGCGGGGGACCACGTCGTCATCGCCGACGTCGTCTACGGAGGCACCTACCGGTTCGCCGACCAGTTCCTGCGGAAGTTCGGGGTGGAGGTGGACTTCGTCGACGCATCGGACCTCGACGCGGTGCGCGCCTCGATCCGGCCCAACACTCGCCTCGTCTTCACGGAGACACCTGCCAACCCGACCCTCAAGATCACCGACCTGGCCGCGGTGTCGGAGATCACCCGGGAGGCGGGCGTCTACCACGTGACCGACAACACGTTCCTCACCCCCTACTTCCAGCGCCCCTTCGAGCTGGGCTGCGACATCGTCGTCCACTCCACCACCAAGTACCTGGACGGCCACAACGCCACCCTCGGCGGGGCGGTCGTCGTCAACGACCCCGAGCTGCACGAGAAGATCGCCTTCGCCCGGATCTCGGCCGGCCTCGTGATGTCGCCGATGGTGGCTTGGCTCACCCTGCAGGGAGTGAAGACCCTCTCGGAGCGGATGGAGCGGCAGTCGGCCAACGCCATGGAGATCGCCACGTGGCTGGAGGGCCATCCCAAGGTGGAGCGGGTCGGCTACCCGGGCCTGCCTTCGTTCCCCGGCCACGAGTTGGCCCGCAAACAGGCCCGCGGCTTCGGGGCGATGGTGTGGTTCGAAGTAACCGGAGGTGTCGAGGCCGGAAAGAAGCTGATGGACTCGGTGCGGCTCTGGTCGCTGGCCGAGAACCTTGGAGCCGTGGAGTCGATCATCACCCACCCGGTCACGATGACCCACGCCGCGGTGCCACCGGAAGAGCGCGCCCGCGCCGGCATCACCGACGGCCTGGTCCGCCTCTCGGTTGGCATGGAAGACGTGGAGGACCTGATCGCCGACCTGGACCAGGCCCTCTCGCAGATCTGACTCAGCGGGGCCGGCGAGCGAGCATCACCGTGTCGAGGGCCGTCTCGCCGGTGTCGGTCTCCCTCGGCCGGCTCTCGGCGAAGAGGACCTCGAGGTCTCCGGCCAACCTGGCGGCCGTCTCCGGGTCCCACAGCACCTCGGGGTCGGGCGGCCCGCTGACCCCCGCCGTGGCCACGTCGTGTCCGACGAGGAGGAGATGCCCGCCCGGGGCCACCCACGACGTCGCCTTCTCCATCATGCGGCTGCGATCGGGCTCGGGGAGATGGAGATAGGCGATCAGCACCAGGTCGAAGGGGTGGCGGGGCTCCCACTGTCGCAGGTCGGCGTCGACGAACCGCACTTCCACGCCCCTCTGCACCGCCATGCCGCGGGCCCGGTTGATGGCGACCCCGGAGAAGTCGACTCCGGTGACCTCCCACCCCTGTTCGGCCATCCACACGGCGTTGCGGCCCTCGCCGCAGGCGAGGTCGAGCGCGGTGCCCGGTTCCAGCTTGGACACCTCGGCGGCGACGAACCGATTCGGCTCCGCAGACCACAGAAGTGGCTTCTCGGCGTACTTCTGGTCCCAGTCTCTGGCGTCCATCACATCTCGCTTTCCACCGCCTTGAGTGCCTTGCCGGCCGCCGCCTCGGCCCACGATCTCTCCAGTTGGTCGCGGTCGCGGACGGTGTCGCACCGCTCGAGGTCGGCCAGGTAGTCGGCCGCCAACACCTCGTTCAGGTGGGGGTCGATCGCCACCATCGCCACCTCCTCGTCCTTGTAGACGGACCGGGAATTGAAGTTGACCGACCCGAACATCGCCAGGGTACGGTCGGCGATGACCTGCTTGACGTGATACATGGTCGGCTGGAACCGGTGCAGAAAGACACCGGCGTCCAAGAGCCTGCCCGCCTGCTCCTCTGCCGAGAGGAGCGACACCCGCTTGTCGATGTGCGGGCCCGGGATCGTCACCCGCACCTCCACGCCTCGCTGAGCCGCCTCGACCAGCAGGCTCACCAGCCGCTCGGACGGGTTGAAGTAGGGCGTGCCGATCCACAGCCGCTCCCGGGCGAAGGAGATGATCGTCTCGAAGGCCCGACCGGCGCTGTTGAGCTGGATCTGCGCCGAGGCGTCGACGACTCCGAGCACCGTGTCGCCGGCCGGCGCCGGGCGAGGCGGGGTCTCGGGCTCCGTGAACGCCCTCCCCCCGGAGTCACGCCAATCCGACAGGAACGCCGCCCGCAACGGGTCGACCGCCGGCCCCTCGATCTGGAAGTGGGTGTCCCGCCATTCGTTGGGGTCGCGGGCGTCGCCTTCCCACTCCTGGGCGACCCCGACCCCGCCGGTGAAGGCGAACCGGTCGTCGACCACCAGGATCTTGCGGTGGGTGCGGTGGTCGCTCTCCCAGACCTTCCACCGGACGGGCGGGCGGAACCAGCGCAGCTCCACCCCGGAGCCCGTCATGACCTCGATCAGATCGGAAGACATCTGCTGGGCACCGACCGCGTCGAGGAGGACCCGCACCTCGTCTCCCGCCCGGGAGCGCTCGGCCAGCGCATGGGCCATCTGCTGGGCGATGTCGCCCGTCCAGTAGACGTAGGTGACGAAGTCGATGCGCCTCCGGGCGAGGCGAACGGCCCGCAGCATGGCGGGGAAGATCTCCACCCCGTTCCGGAGGCGCGTGACGGAGTTGCCCTCGGTGAAGACGACGCCGACGTAGGCCTCCAGTGCTCGCCTGAAGGGGTCGTCGGCGAGGTCGCTCACCCGAACTCGATTCCCTGGGCCAGGGGCAGGTCGTCGCCCCAGTTGATCGTCGTGGTCTGGCGTCGCATGTAGGCCTTCCAGGAGTCGGAACCGGCTTCGCGGCCGCCTCCGGTGTCCTTTTCCCCGCCGAAGGCGCCCCCGATCTCGGCTCCGGAGGTGCCGATGTTGACGTTGGCGATGCCGCAGTCGGATCCGGTGGCCGACAGGAACTTCTCGGCGTTCTTGAGGGACTGCGTGAAGATCGCCGACGACAGGCCCTGGGAGACGCCGTTTTGGATCTCGATCGCCTCCTCGAGGGTGTCGAACTCGATCACCCACAGGATCGGGGCGAACGTCTCCTCCTGGACGATGGGAGCGTCCTTTCCGATGCGGGCGATGGTGGGCTCGACGAAGTAGCCCGGCCGGTCGAGGGCCTTGCCCCCGTAGACCACCTGGGCGCCCTGGTCACGGGCGGCCTCCAGCGCCTGCATCATCTGGTCCACCGCCGCCCGGCTGACGAGCGGGCCCATCAGCGTGCCATCGTCGAGCGGGTCGCCGATCCGCACCTGGCTGTAGGCGTCCTTGAGGCGATCGACGAACTTGTCGGCGATGGCCCGGTGGACCAGCAGGCGCCGCAGCGTGGTGCAGCGCTGCCCGGCGGTGCCCACCGCCGCGAACAGCACCGCCCGGATCGCCAGCTCCAGGTCGGCGTCGTCCATCACGATGATGGCGTTGTTGCCGCCCAGCTCGAGGATCGTGCGGCCCATGCGGGCAGCCACCTTGGGCCCGACGATCTTGCCCATCCGGGTCGAGCCGGTCGCCGAGATCAGCGGAAGGCGCCGGTCGTCGACCATCGCCTCGCCGACCACGTCGCCGGTGCCCGCCACCAGGTTGAAGACGCCCTCGTAGCCGCTGCCCGCCATGACCTCGTTGCAGATCTTGGTCACCGCCACCGCGGTGAGGGGCGTGCGCTCCGACGGCTTCCACAGGATCGGGTCGCCGCAGACGGCGGCGATGGCGGCGTTCCACGACCAAACCGCCACCGGGAAGTTGAAGGCGGTGATGACCCCCACCGGCCCCAACGGGTGCCACTGCTCGTACATCCGGTGGTTGGGCCGCTCCGAGGCCATCGTCTTGCCGTAGAGCTGCCGCGACAGGCCGACGGCGAAGTCACAGATGTCGATCATCTCCTGCACTTCACCCAGGCCTTCGGGGAGGATCTTGCCGACCTCGAGGCTCACCAGCGCCCCCAGCTCCTCCTTGCGCTCGCGGAGGGCGTTGCCCAGCCGGCGGACGTACTCGCCGCGTTGGGGGGCGGGCAGGGTCCTCCACCGGAGGAATGCCTCCACCGACGAGGACACCGCCGCTTCGTAGTCGTCGCGACCGGCCAGGCTCACCCGAGCCAGCACCTCCCCGGTCGCGGGGTTGGGGATTTCGACGATCCCGCCGCTCCCCTGTCTCCACTCACCGGCGACACACACCCCGGGCACGGGGTCGTCGGTGAGACCGAACGCCTCCAGGATCTCGTTCATCGACTCTCCTCTGTAGCGCGTCTCTCAGCCACGACTTCGATCTCGATCAAGAACCCTCCGGGCAGGGCTCCGGCCTGGACGGCCGACCGGGCAGGAGGGTGATCTCCGAAGTACTCGGCGTAGATCTCGTTCACCTTCGGGTAGTCGGCGATGTCGGCCAGGAAGATGGTGGTCTTGGCCACGTCCCGGTAGTCGAGGCCGAGATCGCCGAGGATCAGACCGATGTTGTCGAGGACTCGGCGCGTCTGGGCCTCGATGTCGTCGGGGACGCGCTCTCCGGTCTCGGGGTCGAAGGCGACCTGGCCGGAGAGGAAGACCAATCCCCCCGCCTCCACCGCCACCGAATACGGCCCGATGGCCTTCGGTGCCGATGGGGTATCGAGGATCTCGGGCACGGGCTGAAGCCTCCTGATGGACTCGCGAGAAGGCTAACCGAGAGGAGGGAGGCGGAGTTCGGAAGACGAGAGCAGGGAGCGTCCCCCCACCCGTGCCGGCTAGGTGATCAGGAGAAGGAGTTGCCGCAGCCGCAGGTGCGGGTGACGTTGGGGTTGTCGATGGAGAACCCCGCTCCCATGAGCCCGTCACTGAAGTCCAGCGTGGAACCGCGCAGCATCTCCGCCGACTGCGGGTCGACGACGACCTTGACGTCGCCGAACTCTTCGACGATGTCGGAGTCGTCGATCTGGCTGTCGAAGAAGAGCTCGTAGGAGAAACCCGAGCAGCCACCGGGCCGCACGGCCATCCGCAGCGCCAGACCCGGCTCGTTCTCGGCCGCAAGCAGTTCGCTGACCTTGGCGACGGCGGCATCGGTCAGAGTCACGGTCTTCTGGGGCTTGTTGGACCTGATGGTGAGGAGTTGGGTCATAGAGGGGGCTCGCGGATAGCTTTCGGTTCGCGGTGGCCAAGTATAAGGGATATCGTGGGAATCCCACCCCCCGAGGAACGATGGCTACCGCCGAAGAGATCTACAAGGCGCTCGAAGGGGTGAACGACCCCGAACTGGGCGGCAACATCGTCGACCTGGGCATGGTCACGTCGGTCGATGTCGACGAGCGCGGCGTGGCCACCATCGGGATCGCCCTCACCGTGGCCGAGTGCCCGATGCGGTCCCAGATCGAGAACGACACGGTTCGTCGCATCAAGAACCTGCCCGGCATCACCGACGTGGTGGTCGAGACCACCGCCATGACCCGCGCCCAGCGGGCCGAGCTGATGAGCCGGGCGCGGCGCTGGGCGAGGGAGAACGCCCAGCCGACGAACGTGTCCCCCAACACCAGGGTGGTGGCCGTCGCCTCCGGGAAGGGCGGCGTCGGCAAGTCCTCGGTGAGCGTCAACCTGGCGCTCTCCCTGCGGTCCCGGGGATTCTCCGTGGGGATCCTCGACGCCGACATCTGGGGCTTTTCCATTCCCCGCATGCTGGGAGCGAGGGGCCCTCTCACCGCCGACGACGAGACCCGCCTGATCCAGCCGGTCTTCGCCCACGACGTCGCCGTCGTCTCCACCGGCCTGATCATCGAGTCCGAGGAGACGGCTCTCATGTGGCGGGGCCTGATGCTGTCCAAGGCGGTCGAGCAGTTCCTCACCCAGGTCGAGTGGGGTGACCTGGACTACCTGGTGGTCGACCTGCCGCCGGGCACCGGCGACGTTTTGATGGCTCTCGCCCGTCTCCTGCCCCAGGCCGAGATGCTGGTCGTGACGACACCCCAGAAGGCCGCCCAGAAGGTGGCCGTGCGAGTCGCCGACATGGCGCGCCGCTCGCACATGCCGGTCATCGGCGTCGTCGAGAACATGTCCGGGTTCGAGTGCGCCCACGGACAGCGCTACGACCTGTTCGGGACCGGCGGCGGCGCCGAGCTCGCCGAGACGATCAACGCCCCGCTGTTGGGCCAGATCCCCCTCGATTCCGCCGTGGTGCGAGGGGGAGACGAGGGCCAGCCGGTGGTGACGGACGCCGAACCGGGGCCGGCGGCCCGGGCTTTCCACGCCCTGGCCGACCGTCTGGTGGAGATCATGCCTCCCGCCGCCGACGAGACCTGCACCGGCCGGATCGCCAAGCTCATCGCCCAGCTCGACAAGGACGTGGCAGCCGCCAGCGGCTGACCGGGCCGCCCGGCCTAGTGACTAGTCAGTTCGGGCAATTCCAGAATCCATCTGGAACTATCGCAAACGAACAGCATCATCTATGTCGAACGTGCCCAAGGGTCCAGATGGCATCTGGATAGGGCGGTGCCATGGGAGGCAACACAAGTCGGATGGCTCGGGAGGCACATCCGACGAGGTCCTTCGGAGCCCTGATCCCCCCGGGGCTCCGAAGCAGCACGAGGATCTGTATTCCCCCGCAGACCCTCGTCGAACCGGGCGGCTCGGAAGAGCCGCCCGGTGCTCTTTTCCGACTCTCTCGGGGAATCAGCCGCAGATGCTCTTGACGAGCGGATAGGGGTTCACTGCACCGCCACCGCCGGGGTGGTACTCGAAGTGGAGGTGCGGGTAGGCGGCCGAGGCGTTGCCGGTGCTTCCCACGTAGCCGATGATCTGGCCAGCCGACACCTTGACGCCGGAGGAGATGCCGTCGGCGATGCTGTCGAGGTGGGCGTAGTAGAAGCTGTCGCCGGCGTTCGACCGCATCCAGATGGTGATGCCACCGAGGGCGCTCCCCGACCCGGTGCGGGTGATCGTGCCGTCGTAGATCGCCGCCACCGGCGTGCCGCGGGCGGCCATCATGTCCACCCCCTGGTGTGCCCGGCCACCGGAACGGGCCGCTCCCCAGCTATCGACGAACGACACCGGGCCCTGCACCGGGCACGCCGCTCCCCCGCCCGACGGAGGAGACGGTTGGGTGGTCGGCGGCGATTCGCTCGTCTGGTCGGAGCCCCCGCCGGAGGGCGCGGTGGTGGTCGTCGTCGGCGAGTCGTCACCGCCGCCGGAGGGCGCGGTGGTGGTCGTCGTCGTGCTGGTGGCGGCCGCCGCGGCGAGCCTCGCCTGCTCTTCTCGACGCCGCCGCTCTTCCTCTTCCCTCCGCCGCCTCTCCTCTTCCTCGCGGCGACGCTGCTCGACGAGCATCTGGTAGTCCTCGGAGGCGGCGACGAGGGTGGCCTCCGCCTCGGCGGCGAGGGCGGCCAACTCCTGTGTCACCTTCTCCTGTTCGGCCCGGGCGTCGGCCAGCCGCTCGGTCTGGCGCTCCAGTTCGGCGCGGGTCGCCTTGAGGTTGGCGATCGAGGCGTCTTCGATGCCCGTGACCCGACGCACGTACTCGAGCCCCGCCGAGGCGCTGTCGTCGGAGCCGAGCAGGGCCACGAGCGCCACCGAGGACGTGGACCCGATGTACATCTCCACGGCGAGCTTCTCCACCTCCGCCTCGGCCTCCTCCAACCGGACCTGGGTGCGCTCGATCGCCGAAGTCAGGTTGGCGATCTCGTCTTCGAGCTGGACCTGGCGGACGTAGGCGTCCTCGAGCTGGCGGGCCAGGGAGTCCGCTCGGGCTTGCGCCTCGCGCATGCGCTGTTCGGCCCGCTCGATGTCGGCTTCGGTGACGGCGGCGTAGGCCGGCACCGCCAGGAGCATCATCAGGACCGCAGCCAGCACGCGTCTCATCGGCTTCCCTCGGATGCAATCCTCACTGTCTGTCCTTCGACGACCACCCTCCCGTCGGCCGCCAGCTTCTCCAGATGAGCCCTGACCGAATGGGCCGCCAGCGGATGGAGGGATCGGTCGACGTCACGGTAGACGACCTCGAGGATGTCGGCGACAGAAGACGCCCCATCCCGCACGGCTCGCAAGATCTCGGCCTCCCGCTGGAGCCGGTGGGCGATGTACCAGTCGATGACCTCGTAGGGGTCGGTCATCGTCTCACCGTGGCCGGGGTAGAGGGCCTCGAGATCGAGGTGGCGGATCCGCTCCAGCGACTCCATGTACGGCGCCAGTCTCTCGACCATCACCGACGAGCCTCCCATGATGTGGTCCCCGGTGAAGAGCACCCGGCCCGCCAGGAAGCAGAGGTGGTCGTCGGAATGCCCGGGGGTGTGGACCACCCGGATCCGCAGGTCCCCTATCTCGACCTCCGATCCGTCGGTGAGCCGCACGTCGGGGTCGAAGCCGGGCCCGGGCTGGTGGCCGTAGGCGGGGACGTCGAACTCACGGGCGAGGTGGTTGGCGAGCGGGGCGTGGTCCTCGTGGGTGTGGGTCACGAGCACCGCCTCGACCTTCCGCCCGCCGACCTGCTCGACGATGGCCCGAGCGTGGTCGAGGTGGACAGGGCCGGGATCGATGATCGCCACCGCCGTTCCCGAGTCGACTATCCACGTGTTGGTGCCGGCTCCGGTGTATGGCCCGGGGTTGGGAGCGAGCACGCGTTCGATCCTCATGGCAGCCGGGCAGCGTCGGGGAGGGTGATGCGCACTTCCGAACCGTCCCTCTCGACGATCGGCTCGACCGGCCGGATGCGGGCCCGTCCGGCGGCCTCCCATGCCGCGGCGAGGTCGTCGAAGCCGGCCAGCCACTCGAGATGGTGGCGGGTGGGGACGATCATCGGCCAGCTGCCGTCGGCGGCCCGCTCCAGGGCGAGACGGGGCGGCACCCAGCACGCTTCGGTCGCCTCGGCGGGATCGGCCTCCGGGGCGGTGTCCTCCTCCACCCGCGCCAGGTAGAAGCGGGTGTCGAAGCGGACGGGTGCCGATCGGGGCGTCACCCACTGCGAGAGGAGCCGCAGGCGCCTCCCGTCGAGGACCGCCTCGTGGGCCAGCACCTGCTCGAAGACGGCGGCCCCCTCGGCTCGCAATGGCTCGGCGAGGGGCGGGTCGGTGATGGCCACCCCCACCTCCTCGATCGTCTCGCGGAGCGCCGCCGAGCGCCACGGCAGGTCGTCAGCGTCCTCGGGGACCGCCACCGCCTCCCGGGCGAGATCGCTGTGGTCGATCTCTTCGACCTTGCCTCCCGGGAACACCCAGAGCCCCCCGAAGAACCCGCGCGCCACCCTGTGCAGCATCAGCACCTCGAAGCCCTGAGCGCCCTCCCGCAACACCAGGACGGTGGCGGCAGGGCGTGCGGTCACGCCCGTCACGCTTCCACGCCGCCCACTCGGCGGTCGAAGTGGCGTCCGAACCCGGCGAACGGTGCCGATTCAAACAGGGAGGAACCGAGAAAGCGGGAGACCCGGGGCATCGCCGACGAGGGTACCGCCGGCACCGGGCAAGCGGGATTGTGAGTCGGGTCGGGAATTGCCAGACTCGGTGTCATGAGCGCCCGTCTCACCGAGCTCACACCCGGGATGGCCATCCCGTTCGGGGGCGACCGGGTCACGTACGTGACCCCCGAGCTGGCAGCGGCCTTCAGGCCCGGCGACCGCCTGATCGTCGTCCAGGACACCGGCGACCTCCTCCACGTCCCCTCCGATGTGTGGGAGGTGGCGATATCCGCGGTGAGCCGAGCCTACGAGGCGTTCGGGAGGATGGGCGGGGTCACCTCCGAGCAGCTCACCTCCTTCTACCGGCGGTTCGCCGAGTTGCTCGCCGACGATTCTGTCTTCGCCCCCATCGCCGAGGCCAACGCCGCCGACGTCGAGTCGGCCCGCCGCCGGGGCCGCTCCACCACTCGCCTGGAGCTCACCGACCGGATGCGCGCCGACATGATCGAAGCGCTGCGGATCTGGGAGGAGACCGAGATGCCGGACGAGCCGGTCGAGGTCGTCGCCCACGACGGATGGCGGGTGGAGGTCCACCGGGCGGGTCTCGGCGTGGTCGGGTTCGTGTTCGAGGGGCGCCCCAACGTGTTCGCCGATGCCACCGGCGTGCTCCGTTCGAGGAACACAGTCGTGTTCCGGATCGGCTCCGACGCCCTCGGCACCGCCCGGGCGATCGCAGAGCACGCCCTGGAGCCGGCGATCGCCGCCGCCGGCCTCCCCGAAGGGGCGGTGTCGCTGGTCGATTCTCCCGAACGGTCGGCCGGTTGGGCGATGTTCTCGGACCGGCGGCTGGCCGTGGCGGTGGCACGCGGATCGGGCCCGGCCGTCGCCCAGTTGGGCGCGGTGGCGCGCCAGGCCGGCACCCCCGTGAGCCTCCACGGCACCGGCGGGGCGTGGATCGTCGTGGCTCCCGACGCCGACCCGGCGTACGTGGAGGAGGTCGTGTACCACTCGCTCGACCGGAAGGTCTGCAACACCCTCAACACCGCGGTGGTGGTCGGCGAGGTCTCCGGCCCCAGGGTGGAGGCGGTGCTCGCCGGGTTGCGCCGGGCGGCGGTGCGGCGCGGGACCAACCCGAAGCTCCACCACGTCGGCGACTTCGACCTGGACCCCTGGTGGAAGGAAGCCGCTCCGATCAGCCGGGCGGGCGGTGAGGTGACCGAGCCCCGGGCCGAGCCGATCGAGGAAGCCCGCCTGGGCCACGAATGGGAGTGGGAGGCCAGCCCCGAGATCACGCTGTGGTCGGCGCCGTCGGTCGACGCCGCCATCGACGCCTTCAACACCTACTCGCCCCGCTTCATCGCCAGCCTCGTGTCGCAGGACGATTCCCTCCACGAGGCGTTCTACGCCCGCATCGACGCGCCGTTCGTCGGCAACGGCTTCACCCGTTGGGTGGACGGTCAGTACGCCCTGCGCCGCCCCGAGCTGGGGCTGTCCAACTGGGAGTTCGGCCGCCTGTTCGGGAGAGGCGGCGTTCTGTCGGGTGACTCGATCTACACGCTCCGGACCCGGGCGATCCAGGAGCGGCCCGACATCGGACGCTGACCCTCGCCGGAGACCATCCCGTTTACCCTCTCGCAGATGGAGTCGCTGAGAGGATCGATCCGCGGAGGCGTGGTCAAGCGCGCCGAGGACCCCCGCTTCGTCGCCGGCCAGGGCAACTACGTCACCGACATGCGCGTCGAGGGCGCCCTGTGGGCCGTGTTCGTCCGCTCCACCGTCGCCCACGGGACGATCGCCTCCATCGACACGTCGGCCGCCCGGGAGATGCCGGGGGTCGTCGGCGTGTTCACCGCAGACGACATCCCGGGAAGCATGCCGGCGGTGGTCCGCAGCCTCGGCGAAGCGGCGCCGCGCCCTCTCTTGGCCCGCGACCGGGTGCGGCACGTCGGTGACCCGGTGGCGGTGGTGGTCGCCGAGAGCGAGCGAGAGGCCGTCGACGCCGCCGAGGCGGTGTGGGTCGACTACGAAGTGCTCCCCGCCGTCGCCTCGCTGGACGCCGCTCTCGCCGAGGGGGCCGAGCTGTTGTACCCCGAGCTGGGGAGCAATGTCGTGGCCGAAGGCGGGTTCGGCCCCGACGAGGACGTGCTGGCCGACGCCGAGGTCGTCGTAACCGCCGAGATGCACAACCAGCGGGTCGCCCCCGTCCCTCTCGAGACGTCCAATGCGCTGGCGATCCCCCGCCCGGACGGCGGCGCCGAGGTGTGGCTCGGCTCCCAGGCGATCCACTACACCCGCAACACGATCTCGCGGGCGCTGGGAATCGACCGGGAGCTGCTGCATGTCCGCACGCCGGACATGGGCGGCGGCTTCGGGGCGAAGATCAACTGCTATCGGGAGCAGGTGGTGGTGGTCGCCCTGGCGCTGAAGCTGGGCAGGCCGGTGCGCTGGCACGAGGGCCGCGCCGAGGGGATGCTGTCGATGTCCCACGGCCGGGACCAGCGCCAGTACCTGGAGCTAGGGGCCCGCCGCGACGGCACCATCGTCGGGATGCGCTGGAGCGTCACCCAGGACGCCGGCGCCTACCCGCTCGACGGCGCCATCATGGCCGAGCTCACCGCCCGGATGGCATCGGGGGCCTATCGCATCCCGGCTCTCGAGTTCCGCTGGAGAGGGGTGGTCACCAACACCACTCCGGTCGACAACTACCGGGGCGCAGGGCGCCCGGAGGCGGCGGCGGCGATCGAGCGGATGATGGACCTGCTCGCCGCCGAGCTCGACATGGACCCGGCGGAGGTCCGGCGACGCAACTTCGTCCCACCCGACGAGTTCCCGTACGTCGCCGCCACCGGGGAGCGGTACGACACCGGCGACTACGCCGCCGCCCTCACCCTCGCCCTCGAGACGGCCGGATACGAGGAGCTGCGCGCCGAGCAGGCCCAACGCCGCCGCCGGGGCGACCGGCGCCAGCTCGGGATCGGCATCTCCTCGTACGTCGAGGTGACCGCTCCCGGCGGCCGCAAGGACTGGGGACGGGCCGAGGTGACCCCCGACGGGGTGGTGATCTACTCCGGCGCCCTCTCCCATGGGCAGGGCCACGAGACGGTCTTCGCCCAGATCGCCTCCGACATCCTGGGAGTGCCTTTCGAGCGGATCCGCTTCGTCCAGGGCGACACCGACTACGTGGTGCGGGGCGGGGGCACCATGGGATCTCGCTCGCTGCAGATGGCGGGAAGCGCCGTCACCCGGGCGGCCGAGGCCGCTTTCGAGAAGGCCCGTCGCATCTACGCCCACAACAAGGAAGCCGCCCTGGACGACGTCGTGCGGTTCGACGACGGGCGCATCGGGATAGCCGGAGTGCCCGACTCGGCCATGTCCATCCTCGAGATAGCCGCCCTGGCCGCCGACCCGGCCAACCTGCCTCCGGGAGAGGAGCCGGGCATCGTCGTCGACGAGATCTACGAGCAAGCCGAGGCGACGGTCCCGTTCGGGACCCACATCTCCGTGGTCGAGGTCGACATCGAGACCGGAGAGGTGGAGATCCTGCGCCACGTCGCCTGCGACGACTGCGGGCGCATCCTCAACCGGATGGTGGTGGACGGCCAGGTGCACGGCGGCGTCGCCCAGGGGGTGGGCCAAGCCCTGTTCGAGCACTTCCGCTACGACGCCGACGGCAACCCGCTCACTGGGAACCTGACGACCTACCTCCTGCCGACCGCCACGACGCTGCCGGCCTTCGAGGTCGTCCACACCGAGACGCCCACCGACCAGAACCCGCTCGGGGTGAAAGGCATCGGCGAGGCGGGCACCATCGGGTCCACCCCGGCGGTGGTCAACGCCGTCCACGACGCCCTCCGCCCCTTCGGGGTGCGCCACCTCGACATGCCCCTGACGCCGGCCCGCATCTGGGAAGCGCTGCGGGCCGCCCGGGCCTGAGCGGCCGACGGGTCCTAACCTTCGCGTCGATGGCAGCCGCTCGGCCTCCCTCCGTCGACTCCGTGGTCCGTCGGCTGGACGACGGCACCGTGCCGCGGCCGCTGGTCGTGGAGACGGTGCGCGACGTGATCGACCGGGCACGGCAGGACTCGACGCTCGACATCGAAGCCGAGGCCAGGCGGCGGCTGGGCCTCATCCGCCGGGCCTTTCCCCGCCGGGTGGTCAACGCCACCGGGGTCCTGCTCCACACCAACCTGGGGAGGGCCCCGCTGGCGCCGGAGGCGGCGGAGGCCGCCGCAGAGGTGGCCCGCGGCTACTCCAACACCGAGCTGGACCTCGCCACCGGTGAACGGGGCGCACGGAACGCCGCTCTCGAGCGTCTCCTGGTGACGCTCACCGGCGCCGAGGCGGCCCTCGTCCTCAACAACAACGCCGGGGCGGTCTTCCTCACTCTGGCGGCCCTGGCTGCGGGCCGGCCGGTCCCGGTTTCGCGAGGAGAGCTGATCGAGATCGGCGGCTCCTACCGCCTCCCGGAGCTGATGGAGGCGACCGGTGCGCGACTGGTGGAGGTCGGGACCACCAACCGCACCCGGCTCTCCGACTACGCCGACGTCGACGAGCCGGCTCTCTTCTTGAAGGTCCACCAGTCCAACTATCGGGTCGTGGGCTTCGTCGCCGAGGTGTCGCTCCCCGAGCTGGCACGTCTGGCCGAGGCTCGAGGCGTGCCTCTGGTCTACGACGTCGGCTCGGGGCTGCTCGACGAGCGCGCGCCGTGGCTGCCACCCCCTCCGCCGCCGTGGCTGGGCGGCGAGCCGGGTGTGCGCCAGTCGCTCGCCGCCGGCGCCGACCTGGTGCTGTTCTCCGGCGACAAGCTCCTCGGCGGCCCCCAGGCTGGCATCGTGGTGGGCCGCCGCGATCTGGTGGCCCGACTGAGGAAGCACCCCGCCGCCCGGGCGCTGCGCATCGACGGGCCCACCGCCGCCGCCCTCACGATCACCCTGCAGGCTTACCTCGACGGGCGAGCCCGCGACCTCCCCCTGTGGCGCATGGCCACCGCCCCCGCGGGGGAGATCGAGCGCCGCGCCCGCCGCGTGCTGGGGGCAGCCGGAGTCGACGGCCGGGTCGTCGCCGGCACCTCGACCTTCGGGGCCGGATCGGCGCCGGGGGCGGAGATACCGACAGCGGTGATCGAGCTCGGCGAGGCTGACCGGCGCTTCGAGCGCCTGCTGGGGCACACCCCGCCGGTGCTGGCCCGACGGTCGGCCGGTCGTCTCCTCGTCGACCTCCGCACGGTGGATCCCGACGACGACGATTCGGTGGCAGCCGCTCTGGCCGGGTCATGACCGTCATCGGCACCGCTGGTCACGTAGACCACGGGAAATCCACCTTGGTGGCGGCCATCACCGGCCGCGATCCCGACCGCTGGGAGGAGGAGAAGCGGCGCGGCCTGACGATCGACCTCGGTTTCGGGTGGACGACGCTGCCGTCGGGCCGGGAGGTCTCTTTCGTCGACGTCCCCGGCCACGAGCGGTTCATCAAGAACATGCTCGCCGGGGTGGAGGCGATCGACGTCGCCCTGTTGGTGGTGGCCGCCGACGAGGGATGGATGCCGCAGTCGGAAGAGCACCTGGCGGTCCTCGACCTCCTCGGCGCTAGCAGGGGTGTGGTCGCCGTCACCAAGTCCGACCTCGTCGACGACGAGACCTTGCAGCTGGCCACGCTCGAGGTGATCGAACGGCTCGAGGGCACGAGCCTCGAGGGCTCTCCCGTCGTGACGGTGTCGGGGCGCACCCGCCGGGGCCTCGACGAGCTGCTCGCCGCCCTCGACCGAGCGATCCCCGATCCGGAAGAAGGCGACGATCCCCGGCTGTGGGTCGACCGCCGCTTCACCGTCACCGGAGCGGGAACCGTGGTCACCGGGACCTTGCTCGGAGGACCGCTCCGGGTCGGGGACACGTTGCGGGTCCACCCCGGGGGGGTCGACGTGCGGGTGCGGGGGTTGGAGAGCCACGAGCGGGAACACGAGCGTGTCGAGGCACACCGGCGGGTGGCGGTGAACCTGGCCGATGCCCCCGAGGACCTGGGGAGAGGGGCGATGTTGGGCCTGCCCGGCCGATGGGACACCACCTCCCGCTTCACCGCCGAGATCCGGCTCGCCCGCTACGTGGACGAGCTGACCGGCCGCGGCGCCTTCCAGCTGCACGTCGGAACCACCGCGGCGACGGCCCGGCTCCGGCTGCTGGAGGAAGGGGCGGTGATCACCCTGGACCGCCCTCTCCCCCTGCGCTACGGGGACCGCTTCATCGTGCGGGAGACGGGGCGACGGGCGGTCGTCGCCGGCGGCCGGGTGCTGGATCCCGCCCCGCCCCGCCGCGGACCGGCTCTCCGGTCGGCTGCGGCCTTGCCTACGGATCTGTCGCCTGCCGACGCCGCCTCCCGGCTGCTCGAGATCCGCCGCCGCGACGCCCTCGCCCGCCTAGTCGCCCACACCGGGGCGGCTCCCGTGGCGGCGGAGCTGTTCGGTGCGGTCGCGGTCTCGCCCGACGAGCAGGCGCGCCTGGAGGAGTCGGCGGTGGCGACGGTGGCGGAGTTCCACCGCCACAACCCGCTGCGGCCCGGCATGCCGACGGCCACGTTGGCGAGCAGGCTGGGAACCGGGGTCGAGATGGCGGCGGCCATCGCCCGGCGGTCGGCCTCCCTCGAGACCGACGGGGCAACGGTGTGGGTCGCGGGCCATGTGGCCGAGCTGGATGCCGCCCAGGCCGAGCAGTGGGAGAAGACGCGACGCCTGCTCGCCGAGGCGGGCCTGCAGCCGCCGCGGTTGTCGGAGCTTCCCATCGACGCGGAGGTGGCCCATCACCTGGTCCGATCCGGCGAACTGGTGATGGTCTCCTCCGAGTTCGTCTACCTGCCCGAAGCCATCCGCCAGGTCGAGGAGGCGATCGCCGCCATGCCGGACGCCTTCACGGTGGCGGACTTCCGGGACGCATTGGGCATCTCGCGGAAGTACGCCGTGCCGCTCCTCGAATGGGCCGACGAGCGGCGGCTCACCCGCCGTCAGGGCGATGTCCGCACCCCGATGCGGGGTGACCGGTCAGCTGGCAGCTGAGGCGGCGAAGAGCTCCTTGCGATCCGCTTCCGTCATGCCGCCCCAGATCCCGAAGGGCTCGCGGATCGTGAGCGCGTACTCGGCGCACTCCTTCAGCACGGGGCAGACGTTGCAGATCGCCTTGGCTCGGGCCTCACGTCGCTCTCTGTCGTCTTTCCTCTCGAACGTCGAAGGCGGAAAGAACAGATGGGCGTGATTCCCTCGGCAGAGTGCCTGCAGTTGCCAATCTCCTGACGACAACGTCGCTCCCTTCCGTTGCCAACGCTGGGGCACGGAACCTATACAGGGCTGCCAGCATTCGCCAGGGAAATCCTGGAAGAAGTTGAGAGATTTTTCGCGACCTCAGGATTCGGTGGCGACGGGCTCCACTTCGAGAACGAGGCCGTCCACTTCGGTCACGCGGACCTCGGTTCCCTTGCGGATGCCCGCCTCCCGATGCGCCGACGCCTTCCAGCGGGCGCCCTCCACCTCGACTTCGCCGTCGGGAGAGAAATCGACCAGCGCCACGCCGACCCGGCCGATCAGGTGCTCACGCCCGATCGTGCGCGTGCTGAAGCGGGCCCGGGCGACCGTCGGCATCGCCACGACGTAGAAGAGGACGACGGCGGCGACGATCAGCAGCGTCACGATCGGGTTCATCTCCAGCTGGGGGGCGCCGTCCACGTACCACAGGCCCCCGACGGCGACGAGCACGGTTCCGATCACGGTGAGTGTGGCCACGCTTCCCTGCTGGTAGGAGGCGGTCAGGGCGGCCCACCCCAACGCAGCGAGGCCCAGCGCCCACCATCTCACCGGCAAGGTGGCGATGCCGTAGGACGCCAGGAACAGCGAGATCGCCGCCACGGCGGCGGCGACACCGGGACCGATGGCGTAGAACTCGAACGCCGCCACCGTGAGCCCGGCGACGAGGAACAAGAAGGCCGCTTCGGGGGTGACCGCCAGGCGCAGGAACCGGGCCCAGTAGCCGGGCTTGTGGAACGTGACGGGAACGGTGGTCACGACCTGCTCGCCGTCCACCTCGGTGGTGGTCAGCGTGGAGACCTCCACGATCCGGCCCCGGACCGGAAAGCTCACCCCGTCCAGCTCCTGGACGATCTGGCGGATCGCCGGCTGCAGGACGTCGACGAGGTCTTCGACGGTGGTCTCGACGACGAGGAAGTTCTCGGCGAGGATCGGAGAGAACCTCGTCGTGTCGTCGTCACGGTCGGCGACGATCGTGGGCTCGGCGAGCCCGATCTCGGCTCCCGGAGCGGCGATGCGGAGCGGGGCGGCTGCCAGGAGGTCCACCACCCCGCCGTAGGCGACGGCAGGGGCGGGGCCGATCCACACGGCCAGCGGAAGCGGCGGATCGGCGACCAGAGCCAGCACCTCCCCATACAGGCCCGGGTCTCCCACCACGCCGGGCGAGTCGAGCTGGAGAATCACCGCCTCCGAGCCGGCCTCGGCCGCCCACAGGATCGTATCGCGGATGAACGTGAGGGCTTGGTCGTCGAGCGGACCGGAGACGTCGATGACGTCGAGGCGCGCCGAGTCGTCCTGGGCCAGCACGGGGAGAGACAGACAAGCCAGGAGGAACAGGACGGCCGGAAGGAGGAGCCTTTTCACGGGGAAGGCAATCTTAGGTCGGCCTACCGGCCCCTCCGTCCGGGGGGCGTGCGCCGGTGGCTATGGTTGCGGCTATGGCAAGGGTCCTCCTCCTGACCGACGACATCTGGGTGGAGAACGAGGTGCGGGCGGCGCTGACCGACCCCGGCACCGTGGTCGAGGTCACCTCCGATCCCGAGACGATCGTCGATGCCGTCTCCCGGCATCAGCCCGAGGTGGTCGTCATCGATCTCCAGGTGCGTTGGATGGGAGGCATGGCAGTGGTCAGAGAGCTGCGGGCCGCCGTGGAGAACGGGCACATCCCCGACGTGAGGATGGTGCTCCTCTTGGACCGCAGCGCCGACGGCTTCCTCGCCCGACGGGCCGGCGCCGACGCCTACGTGGTGAAGCCGTTCACCGCCCAGCAGCTACGCGAGGCGGTCTCTCTGCCTGCTGGCGTCTGACCCCGGCTACACTTTCGTGGACACGGGACGTGGCGCAGTTTGGTAGCGCGCAGCGTTCGGGACGCTGAGGTCGTGGGTTCAAATCCCGCCGTCCCGACCATCCCGGGGAGATCCTCCCGTCGGATCCGTCGGGAGGATCTCCACGTTGGTGTCATGGACTTCCTCACTCTCCAGCTCGAGTTGGCCGGCTGGGTGCCACGAGAACCTCCGCCCGTGATCGACGGCGTCGAGGTCCGCTCTCCGGCGAGGTCCGACATCCCCCTCCTCGGCGCCCTGTACTTCTCCGCCTACGAGCCCGGCGTCGCCGGAGCCGACGTCGCCGAGGCGACCGCCGACATCGAAGCCTCCTTCGATGGAGACTACGGAGAGCTCTGGCCGGAGGCCTCGGCGGTGGCGATCCGCCACGACCAGATCGTCGGCGCCGTCCTCACCGTGAAGGAAGCGCCGTGGGACGACACCCCGAAAGGACCGTTCATCATCGAGCTCTTCGTCGACCGGGAGCACCGCCGACAGGGGATCGCCCGTTTGCTGATAGGCCGGTGTCTCGACGCCCTCCACCGTGCGGGCGCCGCATCGGTCGGCCTGCGCGTGGTGTCCGACAACGAACCGGCGCTCCGCCTCTACCGCTCGATGGGGTTCGCCACCTGGGAGCCCTGACCCGTCAGAGGGAAGGGCCCAGGATCCGGTAGAGGACCGACGAGTGGCGGTCCAGCATCTCGTCGTCGGAGGCGGCGACGGCCTCCGCCAGTTCCCGCAGCTCGTCGATCCGGTCGAAGTCACCCGCGTGCTCCCGCTCCTCCGCCAGCTGGAGCAGTCGGTTCGACGCCGCGGCCCTGATCGCGGCGGTGCGCCGGGACGACTCCTCGGCGAAACGCCGAGCCTCCGACATCCACCTGTGGGATCTGACCCTCGGCTCCAGCGACGCCGGGTGAGGGAACCCGGCCGCCAGCCCGAGGACGAAAGCGGGGTCCTCGTCCTCCATCCGATCGACAGCGCACAGCAGATAGTGGGTCACCGGCGACAGGTCGGAGTTCCTCCCGGGGGGAGTCACCCCCTCCAGGGCCAGCTCTGCGAACGAGTACGGGTCCGTCTCCAGCCAATGCAACACCGCGGAGGAGGCGACGCCCCTCCGCCGTGCCATCTCCTCCAGCTCTTCCGGCGTGTACAACACCGACGCCGCCTCGGCGAAATCGCCGGCGTGGCGCATGCCGATGAAGTCCAGGGCGAGCAGCTCCTCGGTCGCCTCGCCGTCCACGATCGCCTGCGTCGCCCTGGCGGCGAGATCCTCGAGCGCCAGAGGGGCGGGAGACGGAGCGACACCGAACTCGGCGAGGACCGCCGGGTCCGGCCGGAACCCCTTCGCCAGACGGCCCCCGTGGTGGGCGGCGATGTCCCGGGAGGCTTCCAGGCGATGGGCGAGAACGGAGACGGCGGCGCGCAGCCAGCCGAGCGGGAAACGCATCAGCGAGAACAGCTGCCGCAACAGCGGCACGCCCACGAAGAGCGCCAGGAAGACCAGCCCGTAGTGCCTTCCGGCCGCCAGGCTGTATGCCGCCGCGGCGGCGGTGCCGGCCAGCCCCGCGACGAGCCCGATCCTCGCCAGGAGCCTCCGGTACCTCTCCGGATCGAAGGTGAGGCGGAGCACCTTGCGCCACGCGGCTCGGAGACGGCGCCGGGAGCGCCGCTCGACGAGCTCCTGGGCGGCTCGTCGGGCGAAGCTCTCGTCGTCCATGGGTCGGATCGGTCGCATTTCAGGTCCCCCGCGTCACCCACCGGATGAGGTGACAGCCTAGAGAAGACCGGCCGGCTCGGCCCCTCCGGACGGCCGAGCCGGGCGGTTGGGTACGATGCGGCCCACCGACCGACCACCCCGAGGGGAAAACACGTGCCTCCAGCTGAACCGATCCTCGTCGGAGCGATTCTGCTGCTGGCCGGGGTGATCGCGGGGAAGGTGTCGGCTCGCCTGGGCATCCCCGCGTTGCTCCTCTTCTTGTGCATCGGGATGCTCGCCGGAGCCGACGGCCCCGGGGGGATCGACTTCGACGACGCCCCCCTCGCCAGCGCCATCGGCTCGGTGGCCCTGGCGTTGATCCTCTTCTCCGGCGGTCTGGACACCCGGTGGACCGCGGTCCGCCCCATCCTCGCCCCGGGCATGGTGCTGGCCACTTTCGGCACCACCGTCACCGCCCTCGTCACCGGGGCGGCAGCCGTGTTCATCTTCGACATCGACTGGCCGCTGGGTTTCCTGGTCGGCTCGATCGTGTCGTCGACCGACGCCGCCGCGGTCTTCTCGATCCTCCGGTCCCGGGGAATCAGCCTGCGCCCGCCTCTCCGTCCGCTGCTCGAGTTCGAGTCGGCCTCCAACGACCCCACGGCCGTGTTCCTGACCGTCGGGTTCACGACGCTGATCCTCATGCCCGAGGCCACCGCCTGGGAGCTGGTGGTGCTCCTCGTCCAGCAACTGGTGGTGGGCACGGCGATCGGAATCGCCTCGGGACGTATCGCCGTGTGGATGGTCAACAAGATCAAGCTCGAGTACGAGGGCCTCTACCCGGTTCTCACCCTGGCTCTGGTCCTGTTGATCTACTCCCTGACCGCCGTGCTGGGAGGGAGCGGCTTCCTCGCCGTGTACCTGGCAGGCATCACCATGGCCCGCCACCGGCTGCTGCACAAGCGGACGCTCACCCGCTTCCACGACGGGATCAGCTGGCTGATGCAGATCACGATGTTCCTGCTCCTAGGTCTCCTCGTCTACCCCACCCAGGTCATCCGGGTGATCGTGCCCGGCCTGGCACTGGCGGCAGCCCTGATGCTGGTGGCGAGGCCGGTGGCGGTGTGGCTGTCGCTGGGGGGACGGCGATGGAACCACCGCCAGCGGGCGTTCGTGTCGTGGGTGGGGTTGCGCGGCGCCGTCCCGATCATCCTCGCCACCTTCCCGCTGGCATCCGGCGTGGAGCACGCCAACCTCATCTTCAACGCCGTGTTCTTCGTCGTGATCCTCTCGGTCGCCCTGCAGGGCACGACCATCCCGGTGGTGGCGCGGTGGCTGAAGCTCGAGGCACCCGAACCGGACGTGTCGGGCGAGCGGGAGGAGATCGTCGGGGGAGCCACGACGGGTCGGAGACTGCACGAGATCGAGATCCGGGACGGCTCGTGGGTGGTCGGCAAGCGGGTCGTGGAGCTGGATCTGCCGGAAGGGGTGTGGGTGGTGCTCGTCAACCGCGGCGAGGACTACCTAGTCCCCCAAGGGCCGACCGTGATCGAATCGGGCGACCGCCTGACAGTCCTCGCCGACACCCGCGAGCTCGGCCAACTCGAAGACATCCTCACCAACGGCACCCAACGGCGCTGAGCCCGGGCATCCCCGAACTGCCTTTCTACCCTTGTGCTGGGGACCTTGTCCCCACGACACGGCCAGGGCCGGTCGCGACCATGGAGCCAGACGGGTGAAAGGAGCCAACCGTGATCGTCGAAGAACTGGTGGCCGGCGAGGTGGGAACTTGCAGCGCCGACACCCCGATCGTCGAAGCGGCCAAGCAGATGATCGCTGACGACGTCGGATCGCTCCTCGTGATGGACGACACGGACATCGTCGGCATCGTCACCGAACGGGACGTGCTGCGGGCCGTGGCCGAGGGCAAGACGCAAGGGATCGTGAAGGCGATCATGACTCCCGAGCCCGACCTCCTCGAAAGCGACGTCGCCGTCACCGAGGCGGCCGAATGGATGATGGCGGCCGGGTACCGCCACCTCCCTGTCGTCAAGCAGGGCCAGCTGATCGGGATGGTCAGCATCAAGGACCTGGTCTGGGCGCTCACCGAACAGATCCGGGGACGGGAGGAGGAATGACCGCCACCGCCACCGCCACCCAGGTCGACGCTCCGATCCGGGTCGTGGTGGTCGACGACCACCAGCTCGTGAGGGACGGGCTCCGCGCCGTGCTAGAAGGCCAACCCGACATGGAGGTGGTGGGGGAGGCCGACACCGTCTCCGAGGCCGTCCGCCGGGTGGCGTTCGAAGAGCCCGACGTCGTCACCCTCGACGTCGACCTGCCCGACGGGTCGGGGATCGACGCCTGCGCCGCCATCCGGGCGATCTCGCCTCGCACGAAGATCCTCATCCTCACCGCGTACGCCGACCCGAGGATCTTCGAGCGGGCCCGCGCCGAGGGAGCCGACGGCTTCGTCCTCAAGCGGGCCCACGACTTCCGGCTCCTCGAGGAGATACGACGGGTGGTCGCCGGCGAGAAGGCGTTCGACGACGGCCCCCAGAAGAGGCCCGAGGATCCCCTACTGTCCCGGCTCACGCCGCGGGAGATCTCCATCCTGGAGCTCATCGCCGAGGGGCTGACCAACCGGGAGATCGCCGACAGGCTGTGCCTGGCGGAGAAGACGATCAAGAACTACGTCTCCAACCTCCTGGCGAAGATGGGCGTCCGCCACCGAGCGGCTGCCGCCGCCCACCTGGTGCGACTCCGCGCCGCCGAGGAACCGGTGTTCCCTCCCTCCGACTGGTCAGAAGCCCTCTGACCCCACCGGCTGGCACCGGGCGTCCCGAGTCGTGACCGACTCCCGCACCGCCCCCCGCAGGAGGCTCCCGCTCAGCTCGATCGGAACCTGGAGCACCGGAGCCGGGGAGCGCCTCCACCCCGGCAACGGAGCCAGCAGCACCACGTGCGACCAGCCCCGATCGAGCAGCTCCGCCCACTCCCTCGGCCCCAGCCGCACGCCCGGCCCGATCACGATGACGTCGCCGCGCGGATAGCCGCTCCCCCGCAGGGTGTCCGCCATGGCGACGACGCGGATGTCCCCGTCGGACTCGAGGAGCCTGCGGATGCCGTCACGGACATCGCGGCTGGCGACGACGACTGCTTCGATCACATGACGAGCATCCGCTTTCGAGGGCTCGACCGGTAGGGCCGAACGACACAGGGCGGAGGTCATCTCCTGGCCCTGACTCCCGGATGGGACCTTGTCCCCTATCGGGGAGCCGGTGCCTTCGGATAGGGAAGAGTCCAGGGGGAATCCCTTCCGATCGGAAAGGAGAGTCGCATGAAGTCACCGACGATCCTGGTGGCGGTCGACGGCTCCGAGCACTCCGACAAGGCGGTCGAGTTCGCCGCCGAGCTGGCTGGTCACAGGGGCGCCGAGATCGTGCTCCTCCACGTCGTGCCGGACCCCAGCATCTACGCGGTGCCGCATGGGCTCGAGGAGTACACCCGCCTCGAGAAGGCGCATATCACCCAGCACGACCTGATGATGAGCGCCGCCGGCCGGATCCTCGACGAGGCCGTGCACCGGGTCGAGAAGCACGACATCCACACGGCCATCACCCGGGTGGAGGTGGGCCAGCCGGCGAACAGGATCGTCGAGGTCGCCCGGGAGCTCGACGCCGACATGATCGTTCTCGGATCGCGTGGTCTCGGCAACATCGGTTCGCTGCTCCTCGGCAGCACTTCCCAGAAAGTGGCCCATCTCGCCCCGTGCACTGTCGTCACCGTGCGATAGCCTCGGAATCGAGCTTTGGACGAAGTACCGGAGGGGTAAGGGAGGAAAGGCCCTGGCGAGTCGCGACCTACCGCATGAGGCTGGAAGCGACGAAAGGAGTGACGAGACATGAAGGTCCGGGACCTCATGACCACCGAAGTGGTCTCCGTCGACGAGAGCACCTCGCTCAAGGAAGCCGCCCAGCTGATGGCCACCCACGGTGTGAGCGGTCTTCCGGTCGTGTCCGATGGAAAGGTCGTGGGTGTGATCAGCGAGGCCGACTTCGTCGAGCGCAGCTCCGACCGAGCCCGCGCCAGCCTCGTCGAGCTGCTCTTCCACCGCGGTGACCGCCGCCGGCAGGCGGAGACGGTGGGTGAGGTCATGACCCGGGACGTGGTCACGATCGGGCCCGACGCCAACCACGTCGACGCCGCTCGCCTGATGCGCCGCAAGCGCGTCAAGCGCCTCCCGGTGGTCGACGAGGAAGGCCGCCTGATCGGCATCGTCAGCCGGGCGGACATCCTCGACGTGTTCACCCGGCCCGACGAGGAGATCGAACGCGAGATACGTGATCGCGTCATCGGCCAGGTGCTCGCCATCGACCCCGACCGGGTGACCGTCACCGTGGAAGAGGGACGGGTCCGGTTGGAGGGCACTCTGCAGGCGAAGACCGAAGTCCAGCTCCTCGAGGAGCTGGCGGGCCGGGTCGACGGGGTGCTGGCGGTCGACGCCAACCTGCGCTATCTCGTCGACGACACGAAACCGGCCGAAGACACTTGGGTCGCGGGCGCTCCCCGGCCCAACTGGTGACAAGGAGTCGCTCCATGACGATCGTCGCAGCCGTCGACCCCTCGCCCGCCGCCCACCGGGTGGTGGAACGGGCGATCGAGATGGCCCAGAAGCTCGACGCCGAGCTGCACGTCGTGCACGTCTTCCAGCCGCCTTCGACCGTGTACCCCATGCAGGGGATGTACCTCATCGACGACGAGGAGATGGAGAAGGCGGAGCACGAGCTGGTGTGGAACCAACTCGAGGATCTGCTCACCGACGATTCCATCCGCCGCGTCGAGCTCCGTGGATACCCGGCGACCGCCATCGTCGAGTACGCCGAGCAGAGCGACGCCGAGATGATCGTCATCGGCACCCGCGGCCGGGGCGGATTCGCTTCCCTGGTGCTCGGCTCGACCAGCCAAGCGGTCATCCACGACGCCCACTGCGACGTGCTCGTGGTGAAGACCTCAGGGCAGAACTCCTGACCGCCGACCGACCTGTAGAGAGGAGGTCCTGTGAACGATAGGGCCACGCCCGCTGCGACCGAACTCGATTTCCCCACCCAGCTGATCACCGACGGCGACGTGCTGGACGCCGACGTGGAGTACGTCTGGCACCGGCTGCTCCCCGTCGTCCAGAAGCTGGACGAGCCGGTCCATCTGGTCCGGGTGAAACTGGGGCTGGCCGAGGTCGGCCGGCCGCTTCGGGCGACCGCCCAGGTGCTCGTCGACGTCCACGGCGACCTGGTCCGCGCCCACGTGGCGGCCGAGACGATGTCGGAGGCGATCGACCGCCTCAAGGACCGCCTCGTGGACCAGCTCGACCACCGGGCCGAACGCCGCAAGTTCCGCCGGCATCGCCCGGAGGCACCGGAGCCGGGCCAATGGCGGCACGGCACCCGAACGGTGCCGCGGCCCGCCTTCTACGACCGGCCCCCGGAGGAACGGGAGATCGTGCGTCGCAAGACGTATGCCCTCGATCCGATCACCCCGGACGAGGCGATCTTCGACATGGAACAGCTGGACCACGACTTCTACCTGTTCCAGGACGTCACCAGCGACAGCGATGCCCTCGTCGCCCGCCAGGACGACGGCTCGTACCTGTTGATGCGGATCGGTGACAGGCACCCGGACCCGGCACCGAGCGCCTTCGAGATCGTCGTCTCGGAAGCAAGGCCGGCGCGGCTGACCCCACAGGAAGCCATCGAGCAGATGGACACCCTCGGGCTCCGCTACCTCCTGTTCGAGGACGCCGAGTCGGGACGGGGCGCCGTGGTGTACCGCCGTTACGACGGCCACTACGGGTTGATCACCGCCGAGTAGGTCAGGAGATCCGGCGGCCGGTCACGTCGTCGAGGATTATCCGGATCCAGAGGTCGCCCGTCGTCTCCTCCGCCCAGGGATGCAGTCCCAGGGCTTCGAGGCGGGCGACCTCTTCTTCGTCGGTGACGACCGTGGCGATGCCGTGACCGAGGACGCTCCAGCCGGTCCGGGTGGCCGGGTCCCAGTCGTCGATCTCGAAAGCGAACCTGCCTTCCATCTCGGCTACGTCCAGCTTCGAGCCGACCGTGGTGCGGATCACGATCGACCCTTCGACGTAGCGGTAGTTCACCGGGAGGATCTGGGGCTCGCCGGCGTGGACGAAGGCGACCCGGCCGATCGGGGTGGTCTCGAGGAGCCGATCACATTCTTCGGGGCTGAGGACCTCGAGGCCGCGATGGTCGGTTGGAGGGTTCATCGGTTCCATGATCACACGGTCCTTCGGTCAATCCCACTCCGGCGCCACCGGGCCGCTCGGAAGCCTCCGCCCGCTGATCTCCTCGGGAACGATCTCGACGAGCTTCATCGGTCGGAGAGCTGTCCGCAGCCACGGCCTCAGATCCAGGTCGAAGCCCACCTCCTCCTCCTCGACCGGACGACAGACGCCCTTCACCAGCACGCTCCAGCCGTCGCCGGTCGCCGGGTTCCAGCCGTCGACTTCGAAGCACACCCGGGCGCCACGGGTGGCGGCCCGCAGCTTGGCTCCCTCCGAGGAGTAGAAGTAGACCCGCCGTCGGTGGAACCGATACGAGACCGGAAGCACCAGCGGCTCTCCGTCGTCGTCGATGAAGCCCACCCGCCCCAGGGACTGGTCGTGGAGGATGCGCACGCAGGTGCTCTCGGCGAGGATCTCCATCCCCGACTCGTCGAAGCGACGTTGGCGCACCGCGGGCGGCTCTTCGAACCTCATCACCGTCCAGGCTGGGGGCCGGGGCGCGAGACGGGTAGAGGATTTGGTACCGACCCGCGCCGGGGACTTTCGACCCTACCCGATGCGGCTCCGCCGCGGCACGATGACGGCACGGTCGAAGCGACCGAGCGATCCGGGGATGTGCGGAAATCTCGAGATCGCGGGCCGAAACGAGGCCAAGCCGCCGTGATGGCGGATCGCGCACCTGTCGTGCGACAGTTGGCGACGGGTGACGCTCCGAGGAACGGGCCTGTCGGATTCGGCCGGAGGGAGCCGGACGGTCGCATCGTCCGGCTCTCTTCCGTGCCAGGACTCAGAGTCTTTCTGCGATCTCCACCGTGTTGAGGGCGGCGCCTTTGCGGAGGTTGTCGCCCACCACCCACAGGTTGATGCCCCCGGGCTCGCCGAGAGTGGGGCGGACCCGTCCGATCAGGACCTCGTCGCGGCCGGCGGCGTCGAGGGCGGTGGGCACCGTCCCCGCCCACAGCTCCCCGCCCGGGGCGTCGGCCAGGATCTCCAGGGCCTCGTCGAGGGTCATCGGGCGCTGGAAACGAAGAGTGGCGGCGATGCCGTGGCCGGCGACCGCCGGGACCCGCACGCAGGTCGGCTCCACGTCGAGGTCGGGAGCGTCGAGGATCTTGCGGCTCTCGTTGACGAGCTTCCACTCCTCGTCGGTGTAACCGAGCTCGGTCTCCTTTCCGGCGTACGGCAGGGCGTTGAAGGCGATCGGCCGGACATACACCTCCGAGCCCGGATCCTGCCACTGACCGGTGCGGAGGGCGTCCGGATCGGCGATCAGCGCCCGGGTCTGGCGGAGCATCTCGTCTATGCCCCTGGCGCCGGAGCCGGAGACCGCCTGGTAGGAGCTGGCGACGATCGACCGCAGCCCGGCGGCCCGATGGAGAGGGCCAGCGGCGACCATCAGGGCCATGGTCGTGCAGTTGGGGTTGGCGATGATCCCCTGGTGCGAAGCCAGATGGTGGTCGTTGACCCCGGCGACCACGAGCGGGATGTCGGGGTCCTGGCGGAACGCCGAGGAGTTGTCGATCACCACCGCCCCGGCCTCGACGAAGCGCCGGGCGTGGGCCCGCGACCGGTCGGCGCCGGCCGAGAACAGGGCGACGTCGATACCCGCCGGGTCGACGTTGTCGAGGTCCTCCACCTCGACCTCGCCCCAACGGGTTTCGATCTTCGTACCGGCGGAACGGCTCGAGGCGATCAGGCGCAGCTCGCTCACCGGGAAGTTCCGCTCCTCCAGGATGGAGAGCATGGTGCGGCCCACCACACCGGTGGCACCGACGATGGCCACGTTGGTCATGCGGGGACCTCCCCCAACTCGAAGGCGTCGTGGAGGACGCGCACGGCTTCTTCCACCCGGTCCTCCCGGATCACACACGAGATGCGGATGGTGGAGGTGGAGATCATCTCCACGTTGATGCCGGCCGCGGCCAGCGCCTGGAACACCTTGGCGGCCACGCCCGGGTGGGACTTCATGCCCGCGCCGACCAACGACACCTTGGCGATGCCCTCGTCGACGTCGACTTCGCCCGCTTCGAGCTCGGCGGCGACTTTCTCGGCGATGGCGCGGGCGCGGTCGGCGGCGTCCTTGGCGACGGTGAAGGAGATGTCGGTGTGGCCGTCGCTCGACACGTTCTGGACGATCATGTCGACGTCGATGTCGGCTTCGGCGAGCGGGGTGAAGAGGGAGGCGGCGACTCCGGGCCGGTCGGGGACGTGGCGGACCGTGACCTTTGCCTCCGACCGGTCGTGAGCGACGCCCGAGATGATGGCCTGCTCCATGGTTTGCTCCTTGACCCAGGTGCCCGGATTGTCGTTGAAGGACGACCTGACGTGGATCGGTATGTTGAACCGGCGCCCGAACTCGACCGACCTCGACATGAGGACGCCCGCACCCGAAGCGGCCAGCTCCAGCATCTCCTCGAACGAGATCTCGTCGAGCTTGCGGGCGTTCCCCACGATGCGGGGGTCGGCGGTGAACACGCCGTCGACGTCGGTGTAGATCTCGCACACCGACGCTTTCAGGGCCGCAGCGAGGGCGACGGCGGTGGCGTCGCTCCCGCCCCGTCCCAGAGTGGTGACCTCCTTGCCTTGCGGATCGACACCCTGGAACCCGGCGACGATGACCACCTTCCCCGCCTGGAGGGCGTCGGTCACCCGGGTGCCGCGGATCTCCTGGATCTTCGCCGACCCATGGGAGGCGTCGGTGAGGATCCCGGCCTGCGACCCGGTGAAGCTGACCGCCTCCACCCCGCGGGCCTGGATCGCCATCGCCATCAGCGCCATCGAGATCCGCTCCCCCGCCGTCAGCAGCATGTCCATCTCCCGTCCCGGCGGGTCGGGGTTCACGGCGTGCGCCAGTTCGATGAGCTCGTCGGTGGTGTGGCCCATGGCGGACACCACCACCACGACGTCGTTGCCGGCCCGGCGGGTGGCGACGATGCGGTCGGCCACCCGGCTGATCCGCTCCGGGTCGGCGACCGAAGTCCCGCCGTACTTCTGGACCACGATGGACATTTCCGCAGAAACGTTAGGCGTTCCCGGCGGCAGCGCAGAGCGCGCCCCAGTCCGGGCCGCGAACCGGGACCGTTAACCTCGTGGCCCCATGACCGACAGAAGACGGCGGCGCAAGGAGCAGCGGGCGCAGCGCCGCGAAGAGCAACGCAAGGCCCAGACGCGGCGGGAGCTGCTGCGCCGCCTCGGATTCGCCTTGGGGATGGGCGCCCTCGTGGTCGCGGCCTTCGTCGTCGTCAACCTGCTCACCCGAGGCGACGACTCCCTCCCCTCCACCTACGTCGCCTACCGCAGCCAGGAGACGGCCTGCGGCGCCGAGGCCCCGCCCGAGGAGAGGCTCATGGCCTTCTCCGGCTACGAGCCCCAGCCCGACATCACCGCCGACGCCGTCGTCATTGCCACCATCTCCACGTCGTGCGGCGACATCGTCATCGAGCTCGACCCCGCCAACTACCCGGAGACGGTCCAGTCGTTCGTGTTCCTCGCCCGCCAGGGCTTCTACGACGGCACCGTGTTCCACCGCATCGTCCCCGACTTCGTGATCCAAGGCGGCGACCCCCAGGCCGTCGGCACCGGCGGGCCCGGCTACCGCATCCCCGACGAATGGCCCGGCGACGACTTCGTGTACGAGCCGGGGATCGTGGCGATGGCCAACAACGGCCGCAACACCACCGGCAGCCAGTTCTTCATCGTCGTCGGCGAAGACGCCCGGGTCCTCGCTCCCCAATTCAACGTCCTGGGAAGGGTCGTCGCCGGCGAGGACACGCTGGAAGCGATCGCCGCGGTCCCCACCGGGACGCGGACGGGCTCCCGCGAGAGGAGCCTCCCCCTCCAGACCGTGTACATCGAGTCGGTCGAGATCGAAGTCGGCTGAACGGCTCCGCCTTAACCTGGCAGCCGAACATGGCCGTCGACCTACACACCCACTCGCACGTATCGGACGGCTCCGAGACTCCGTCCGAGGTCGTCAGGCTGGCCGCCAACGCCGGCCTGCGGGCCGTGGCCCTGACCGACCACGACATCCTCTCGGGACTGGAGGAGGCCAGGGAGGCCGCCGAGCGCCACGACATCGAGCTGGTCCCCGGCGTCGAGCTGTCCCTCGACTGGACCAGCGTGGTCCCCGACGCCGACCGGCGCGGCGGCATGCACATGGTCGTCCTGTGGGTCGACGACGAGCCCGGACCGCTCCAGGACCGTCTGGCGGACCTGCGCCGGGGCCGGGAGGAGCGCAACCACACCATCCTCGAGCGCCTCGCCCAGTTGGGCATCGACGTCTCGATGGAAGAAGTGCTGGCTCGTGCCGGAGACGGCTCGGTCGGGCGGCCCCACATCGCCGGGGTGATGGTCGACCGGGGATACGTGCCCGACATCGCCACCGCCTTCGAGCTGTACCTGGGCCATGGGGCACCCGCCTACGTCAGCCGCAAGCGTCTCGGGATCGAAGAGGCGATCTCTCTCGCCCGGGCGTCGGGTGGCGTCCCCGTGCTGGCCCACCCCCACACGCTCGAGCTGGACGACGACTCCCAACTCGAGGACCTCCTCCGCCATCTGCGGTCACTCGGGTTGGTCGGGGTGGAGACCCACCATTCCGCCACCGAGCCCGACCGCCGCCGCATCCTCCGCCGGATGGCCGACCGGGTGGGGCTCCTGCCTTCGGGTGGGTCGGACTTCCACGGCGCATACAAGCCGGGCATCCACATCGGGGTGGGATGCGGCGACCTCCACGTCCCCGACGAGTTCCTGGAAGGCCTGCGGGCCCAGAGAGCGGTCGTATGAGCGGCACGATGGGGAGAGCCGCCCTGGTCGTGTCCGGCGGCATCCTCTTCTCCCGCGTCCTCGGCTTCGTCAGGGAAATGGTCCTGGCGGCGCTGCTCGGGCGGACCATCGAGGCGGACCTGTACCAGGCGGCGTTCACCATCCCCGACTTCCTGTTCTTTTTGATGGCGGGGGGCTATCTCACCCTCACCTTCGTGCCGATCGTGAGCCGGCACCTAGCCGCCGGCGAGGAGGACGAGGCGAACCGGTCCTTCACCGCCATCGCCCGCGTCGTCGGCGGGCTCATGCTGGCCGCCACCGCCGTGACCACGATCTGGGCCCGCCCCCTCACCGAGCGCGTGTTCTCCGACATCCCCGCCGAACGGCTCCCCCAGCTCGTGGACCTCGTCCGCATCGTCCTGCCCGCCCAGTTCTTCTTCGTCCTGGGCTCGCTCTACACCGCGGTCCAGTACGCCCACCGGAAGTTCCTCATCCCCACCCTGGCCCCGATCGTCTACAACATCGCCATCATCGCCGGAGGGACGATCAGCCACCTCCTCGGAAGGACCGGCCCGCAGGGGTTCGTCCTCGGCGCCCTCGGAGGGGCGATCGTCGGCAACTTCGGGCTCCAGTGGTGGGGAGCGCGGCGAGTCGGCCTGCGCTGGCAGCGGGGAACCCCGCTGCGGCACCCCGCGGTGGGCGAGTACTTCGCCCTCGCCCTGCCCCTCATGATCGGCCAGTCGGCGGTCGGGCTCGACGAGGTGTTCTTCCGCTACTTCGGCCAGTTCGCCGCCTCGGGGGACATCGCCGCCCTCAACTACGCCCGCCGCCTCCAGATGGTCCCGGTGGGCGTGATCGCCCAGGCAGTCGGTGTCGCCTCCTACCCGTTCCTCGCCCGCCTGTTCGCCGAGGGCCGTCTCGAAGAGATGCGGGCCCAGGTGTCCCAGGCCGTCCGGTCGGGCCTGGTCGTGTCGGGCCTGGCCACCGCGGGAGTCATCGCCCTCTCCACTCCCCTGGTCGCGGTCGCCTACCAGCGGGGCTCATTCGATGCCTCCGACACCGCCGCCACCGCCCCGCTTCTCGCCATCTACGGGCTGGCCATCCCGATGTGGACGGCGCACCAGGTCTACACGCGGGCCTTCTACGCCCAACGCCGGATGTGGCTCCCGGTCGTGGTCGGCACGGCCATAACCATCGTCGCCCTTCCCACTTACTACTTCGCCGCCACCAGCTTCGCCGCCGTCGGGGTGGCGGCGACCAGCACCGCCGTCATAGCCGCCTATGCGATCGTCATGGGTTGGCTGTGGCACCGGGAGGGATCCGCCACCGAAGTCGCCAGGTCCGCAGGGCAGACGCTCGTCGCCGCGGTTCCGGCCGCCGCGGTGGCGTGGGGGGTGGCCCGTGCGGTCACCGGCGGAGAACCGCCCGACACATCGACGGGGATCGTCACGCTGGTGGCAGGCGGCGTCCTCGCCGCGGGCGCCTACTGGGCGGTGCTGCGGGCGATGGGCTCACCCGAGCTGGCGGCGATATCGAAGCGATGGCGGCGTCAGAAGGGATCGCCGCGGTGATCCGGCTGGACCCAGGCGATGGGGTCCTCGGGATGGCGCGGCAGGGCCGCCCGCACCCAGGCCGGCAGCCCGTTCGACTGTGCCGGGGGGCGCTGACGCAACGCCCTCTCCGTGTCGAGGACGTGCTGGACGACGGCGACCACGGCGGCCGCCTCGAACGGTCCCGCTCCTCCGCGGATCTCCAGGCTCGTGCCGTCGATCGGCATGCTCACGACTCCAACTCCACCAATTCCACAAGGGTACCGGCCATGTCGGCGGGATGGACGAATGCGATCCGGGCGCCCCGCCCGCCGATCCGTGGCGTCTCGTCCACGAGCTCGGCCCCGACCGACCGGAGATGCTCCAGCGCCGCCTCGATGTCGGCCACGGCGTAGGCGACGTGGTGGAGGCCCTCTCCGTGGCGGGCGAGGAACCTGCCCACGGGGGTGTCGTCCGCCAGCGGCTGGAGCAGCTGGATGAACGATCCCCCCACCGGGATCATCGCCTCCTCCACCCCTTGGGACTCGACGACCTCCCGGTACAGCGGCTCGACCCCGTACCGGCGGCGGTGCGCCTCGACGGCGGCGTCGAGATCGTGGACGGCGATGGCGACGTGATCGAGGTTGAGGAGTTTCACTTCGGCCATTTTCGCAGGTCCGGTGCCGCCGCCACCCGCGCCCGGATACCCTTGGCCCCATGAGCACCGTCATCACCGGGATCGCCCGCACCCCGATCGGCCGCTACGGAGGTTCGTTGTCGCCGCTGCGCGCGGTGGAGCTGGGAGCACGCGCCATCTCCGCGGCGGTGGAACGGTCGGGGGTCGAGCCGACCTCCATCGACGAAGTGGTCTTCGGGCAGGTGCTGCAGGCGGGCGAGGGCCAGATCACGGCCCGCCAGGCGGCGGTCCGTGCCGGCTTGCCCATGGAGATCCCGGCGTTGACCGTGAACAAGGTGTGCCTGTCGGGGATGAGCGCCATCGCCATGGCCGACCGGGGCATTCGGGCAGGCGACGTCCGCTTCGCGGTGGCCGGAGGGATGGAGTCGATGTCCAACGCCCCCCACGTGCTGCACGGGCTGCGCTGGGGCGTGCGGATCGGCGACGCCGAGCTCGTCGACGTGATGCAGCACGACGGCCTGTTCTGTGCCATCGACCACTGCACGATGGGCGAGTCCTCCGACCGCAAGAACCACCAACTGGGGATCGACCGCCGCGCCCAGGACGAGTGGGCGGCGATGTCGCACCAGCGGGCGGCGGAAGCCACCCGCAGCGGGCGATTCGCCACCGAGATCGTCCCCGTCGAGGTGCCCCAGAAGAAGGGTGAGCCGAAGGTGGTCGAGGCCGACGAGGGGATCCGACCCGACTCGACGCTCGAGACCCTCTCTGTCCTGCGGCCCGCCTTCGTGGAAGACGGCACGATCACCGCCGGCAACGCCTCCCAGATCTCCGACGGGGCAGCCGCCGTGGTGGTGGCCGACCGGGCCGCAGCCGAGGCGGCCGGCCTCCCGATCTTGGCGGAGATCGTCGCCTATGGCCAGATCGGCGGCTCCGATGCCACACTCCACGAGCGGCCGGCAGAGGCGATCCGGGTGGCGCTGAAGAACGCTGGGCTCTCGCCTTCCGACCTGGACCTGGTGGAGATCAACGAGGCCTTCGCCGCCGTGGCGCTGTGGTCTGCCCGGATGCTCGACCTCCCGGTGGACAAGGTGAACGTGAACGGCGGCGCCGTCGCCTTGGGCCATCCGATCGGCGCCTCGGGCGCCCGGGTGGTGGTGACACTGGTGGCGGAGCTGATGCGGCGGGGAGGGGGAATCGGCGCCGCCGCCCTGTGCGGAGGCGGCGGCCAGGGCGACGCCCTGATCGTGCGAGTCGACTGAACGGACGAGGGAGATGACGAACCGATTCCCAGAAGCGCCCCGCAGCGGGCCACCGGCCCGCAAGGAGATGGAGAGAGCGGGCCGGATCAGCCACGCCGGCGACCTCCCCAACGGCCCGGCCAACGAGAACGGGCCGCGTCCGATCGAGCGCAACCTGGGCCTCGACCTGGTCCGGGTCACCGAGACGGCGGCGATGGCGGCCGCCCGCTGGCAGGGCCGCGGCGACCCCGACGCCGCCGACAAGGCCGCCGTCGACGGCATGCGCCTCCACCTGTCGACGATCGAGATCGACGGCATCGTGGTGATCGGCGAGGGCGAGAAGGACAACGCCCCGATGCTCTTCAACGGCGAGCGGGTGGGGACCGGGACCGGGATGCAGGTGGACGTCGCCGTCGACCCCGTCGACGGCACCCGGCTCACCGCCAAGGGCATGCCGGGCGCGATCTCGGTCATCGCCCTCTCGGAAGGTCACGGCACGATGTACGCCCCGGGGAGCCTCGTCTACATGGACAAGATCGCCGTGGGGCCGGAGGCGGCCGGACTGATCGACATCGAGGCCCCGGTGGCCGACAACCTCGCCAAGGTCGCCAAGGCGAAGGGGCACCGGGTCGCCGACCTGCGGGTCGTCATCCTCGACCGTCCCCGCAACCAGCACTACATCGACGCCGTGCGCGCCGCCGGAGCCCGCATCAAGCTCATAGGGGACGGCGACGTCGCCGCCTCCATCTCCGTCGCCCGCCCCGACACCGACATCGACATGCTGCTCGGGATCGGCGGCTCTCCGGAAGCGGTGCTGTCGGCGGCGGCGCTCCGCTGCATGGACGGCGAGATCCAGTGCAAGCTGTGGCCCCGCGACGACAGGGAGCGTGAGTACGCCCGGGAGGAGGGACTGGACCTCGACGCCGTGCTCACCACCGAGGACCTCGTCTCCTCCGACAACGTGTTCTTCGCCGCCACCGGGGTGACCGGCGGGGAGTTCCTGCGGGGCGTCGACTTCTACGGAGGCGGCTGCGCCACCCACTCGGTGATCATGCGGTCCCGCACGGGGTCGATCCGCTACATGGACGCTTTCCACAACCTGGAGAAGCTCCGCAAGATCTCCGCCGCAGTGATCGACTGAAGCCCCCGGTCAGGGCCCATTCGAGCACCCGACGGCTAACGTCGCCGCCGATGCGCGTCTCGACTCACGCCGCACTGCCCGACGAACGCAACGCCGACATCGAGATCTACATCAACGGCGAGTTCTATCCGCGGGACGAAGCGAAGGTCTCGGTGTTCGACAGCGCCTTCCTGGTGGGAGACGGGATCTGGGAGGGGATCCGGCTCCACGAGGGGCGCTTCGCCTTCCTGGACCGGCACCTCGACCGCCTGTTCCAGGCGGCGGCCGCCACCCGCATCGACATCGGGATGTCCCGCCAGGAGTTGACCGAGGCCCTGTACGCCACCGTGGAACGCAACGGCATGCACACCGACGTCCACGTGCGGCTGATGATCAGCCGGGGCACCAAGTCCACTCCCTCCCAACACCCTTCCAACCTCGTGTCCGGGCCCACCGTGGTCATCATCGCCGAGCACAAGCGGCCCGACCCCGAGGTCTACCGGCGAGGGATATCCCTGTTCACGGCGACGATCCGCCGCCCCCCGCCCGACACCCTCGACCAGCGCCTCAACTGCCACTCGAAGCTGCACGAGGTGATCGCCCTCATCCAGGCGACCGAGGCGGGAGCAGACGAGGCGCTGATGCTGGACCCGACGGGAGCGGTCGCCACCTGCAACGCCACCAACTTCTTCATCGTCTCCCGCGGCGAGTTGTGGACTTCGACGGGCCACTACAACCTGGCCGGCATCACCCGGGGCGTGGTCCTCGAGGAGGCCCGGGCCGCAGGCATCCCCGCCCACGAGGCGCCGTTCTCGCTGACCGACGTCTACTCGGCCGACGAGGCTTTCGTCACGGGGACGTTCGGGGGGATAACCCCGGTCCGTTCCGTCGACGGGCGGACGATCGGCACCGGGACCGAGGGCCCGATCACGTCCCGCATCCGCGAGCTGTACCGGGCCGCCGTCGAGAGGTCGGTGGCGTCGTGAGCGTGGTGCGCATCTCTGTTTGGTCGGGGCCACGCAACGTGTCGACGGCCCTCATGTACTCGTTCCGCCAGCGCTCCGACACCGCCGTGGTCGACGAGCCGCTGTACGCCCACTACCTGGCGGCCACCGGGGTGGAGCATCCGGGAAGGGACGAAGTGCTGGCCGCCCAGGACACCGACGGCGAGCGCGTCGTGCGCGACGTCATCCTGGGGCCGTCGACCCGGCCGGTGCTGTTCCTCAAGAACATGGCCCATCACCTGGTGGACCTCGACTGGGCGTTCCTCTCCGAGTTGCACAACGTGATCCTGACCCGCGACCCGGCGGAGATGCTCACCTCCTACATCAAGCAGGTGCCGAACCCGACCCTGGAGGGGACGGGGCTCCCGATGCAGGTGCGCCTCCTCGACGCCATCCTCGACGAGGGCCAGGACCCGCTGGTCCTGGACTCTCGTCTCTTGCTCACCGATCCCCGCTCGGTCCTCTCGAAGCTGTGCGACCGGATCGGGATCCCCTTCGAGGAGGCGATGTTGACCTGGCCCGCCGGGCCCAAGCCCGAAGACGGAGTGTGGGCCCGCTTCTGGTACGAGAGCGTCCACCGATCCACGGGGTTCGCCCCCTACCGGGCCAAGGACGAGCCGGTCCCGGAGCGCTTGATCCCGCTCCTGACCCAGGCCCAGCCCCTGTACCAGCGGCTGGCCGCCTACGCCATCGAGCCCTGAACGGCGAGCGACTCCAGCTCCGCCCGATAACGCGGCGCCATCTCCTCCCACGAGTATCTCCGCATCGCCGGTGCGAGCCGGCGGGCGGCCTCCCTCACCTCTGCGGGGTGTTCGACCACCCAGCGCAGCCTCTCCGCCAGCTCGCCGGGCCCGTAGAGGCAGGCATCGTGGAAACGGGGCGGCAGGAGGCTCGGGTAGGAGAGCCGGCGAGGCAGCACCGGGAAGCAGCCGGCGGCGACGGCCTCCACGACCGAGATCCCGAAGAACTCCTGTCGCGCCGTCGACACCACCACGTCGGCCGACAGCAGGTGCCGCCGGTAGTCGTCGGTCTCCAGGTGGCCCATGTGGACGATCCGCCCGCGATGACGCCGGAGGGCCTCGGCGAACTCGTCGGGCCGCTGGCGGAAGTTCTCCCCGCACACCACCAGCTCGAAGTCCACTCCGTCGGCGGCGAGGCGGTCGACGGCGGCGAAGAAGGCGGCCGGGTCCTTGTCGTGTTCCCACCGGTGGTTCCAGACGATGCGCACCGGCCCCTCCCGGGCCGGGAGGTCGGCGGGGATCCAGGTCATGTCCACTCCCACCTCCAGCACCTCGCTCTTTTCCCGGACGCGCTCCACGAGGTGCTCGTGGGTGAAGTCGGGGAAATGACGGAGGAGCTTTCCGACCTCTGCGAAGAAGACCTCGTAGTGGTAGCGGGAGTTGAAGAAGACGCGGTCGGCGGCGAGGGCCGACGTCCAGTTGGTGAAGGCGTAGTGGAGGTCCGGGGCCATCTGCGGGGAGTCCGGATACGTGAGCTGGGTCTCGTGGAAGTACACGGCCGTGGGCACGTCGCCGAGGTGGGGCCGGGAGAAGGTGCGGAACGCCGCCACGTCGAGCATGTCGGAGACCAGGACGACGTCGGGGCGGGTGGCGAGGTCGGCGCAGCGTTCGGCCAGGGTCACTGCCGCGCCCCGCATCCGCCATCTCCACCAGCGGGCCGGGAGCGTGAGCAGCTCGACGGGAGCCCCGAGGTGGTTCCGCAGCCCTTCCGCCCACGCCCGATGGGATCCTCCGAAGTAGGGCTCGACGACGAGGACCGAGCCGGGCCGGCTCACAACTCCATGCGTCCGGCCAGAGCCCGGCCGAGTGTCAGCTCGTCGGCGTAGTCGAGGTCGCCGCCCACGGGCAGCCCCGAGGCGAGGCGGGTGACCCGCACGCCGAGCGGCTTGAACTCCCTCGCCAGGTACATGGCGGTGGCGTCGCCTTCCATCGTCGGGTTGGTGGCGACGATGATCTCGGTGATCTGCTCGTCGGCCACCCGGTCCTTCAGCTCGGCGAAGCGGAGCTGGTCGGGCCCCACTCCGTTGATCGGCGAGATGGCCCCGCCCAGCACGTGGTAGCGCCCGCGGAACTCCTGGGTTCGCTCCACCACCGGGATGTCCTGGGGTCGCTCGACCACACACACGATGTGGGGGTCGCGGCGGGGATCCATGCAGATGCCGCACTCCTCCCCTCCGGTCATGTTGAAGCACCGCCGGCAGGGACGCACCTGCTCGCGCATCTGCACGATCGCCTCGGCCAGCCGCCGGGCGTCGACCTCGTCGACTGCCAGCAAGTGGAAGGCCAGGCGCTGGGCGGTCTTGCGCCCTATCCCCGGAAGCCTCGACAGCTCGTCGACGACTCGCTGGACGGGTCCCTCGAACATCAGCCGAACAGACCGCCCAGGTCGAGCCCACCCGTGAGTCCGCCGAGCTGGTCGCCGGCGGCGTCGACCGCCGCCTTCATCGCCTGGTTGACCGCGGCGACGATGAGGTCCTGGAGCATCTCGGTGTCGTCGGGATCGACCACCGACGGGTCGATCTCCACCTCCAGCAGCTCCTGGGCTCCCGACACGACCGCGGTGACCACGCCGCCCCCGGCCGTGCCCTCGAACCGCCGGGAGGCGAGCTCCTGTTGGGCGACGGCGAGCTGCTCTTGCATCTTCTGGGCCTGCTTCATCAGCTGGCGCATGTCCGGTGGGCGATTCATGTGGGTACCCCGCGTCGAGAGCGATCAGACCCCCAGGCTAGTTGCCCCGAGCCCCTTCCCCTCGCCACCCGCCTCAGTCGATCTCGTCCTCTTCGACGACCTCGGCACCCAGCTCCTGCTCGAGGAGCTTGGTGGGGTCTATCTCGGTGGCGGGCTCTTCGAGGAGCTGTTCGGGGGCTATGTCGATCTCGTCGTCGGTGTCGTCGCCGCCAGTGGACCCGGGGCCGTCCGGGGCAGCGAAGCGGACCGAGACGGGCCGGCCGAGCAGGTCGCTGGCGCGGGTGCTGACCACCTTGGCCACCGCCGGATCCTCCTGCAGCTGCACCAGGTGGAACTCATGGGGGACGTGGAGGATGATCGTCGAGTCCTCCGTGCCTCCCGGGACCACTTCCCGGAACAGCGCCCACCGGCGGGCACCGAGCACGTCGCGGAGGCTGCCGAAGAGGCTGGGCCATATCTCCTGCAGCTGCGAGAACTGGAGCGGCGGCTCGCCGGCTTTCGACTGCGGGGCCGGCTCGGGCTCCGAAGCAGCTGGAGCGGGCCGGCTCTCCTCCCGCTCGGCCCCGACGACAGGCTTCGGCTCCGCGGAGGGAATCTCCTCAGCGGGCCGCTCGACCGGGGCGGGGCGACCACCCGGCTGTGGCGCCGGGCCCGGGATCCCCCCCGCCACCAGGCCCTCGATGCGCTTTTCCAGCCGGCCGATGCGGGCGGCCAGCGCATCGGGGTCGGAGGTGACCTCCGGGCGGGTGAGCTTGATGAGCGCCAGCTCGGTCATCAGCCGCTCCTCGCGGCCTTCCCGCAGGCGAATGAGGGCCTCGCCGAGGACATCGACCGCCCGCAGCACCTCGGCCGCCGGAAGGCTGGCAGCCGCCTTCCGCCACATGTCGAGCACGTCGGCGGGCTCGTCGGCGATCTCCTCGAGGTTGGGGGCGTAGTGGGCGAGGAACACACCGCGGAAGAAGGCGACGCCTTCGGCGACGAATCGCCGCAGGTCGACGCCGTCGCTGGCCAGCTCGGCGACCAGGTGGAGAGCCGAGGTGGCGTCGTGGTTGGCCACCGCGTCGACGAGCCGGCTGTAGGCCTCCGAGTCGGCGAGGCCCAGCGCCCGACGCACCGAGCCGATGTCCACCGTGCGGTTGCCCAGCGCCGCCACCTGCTCCAACAGCGACAGCGAGTCGCGCGCCGAGCCGGCGGCGTGGCGGGCGATGGCGACGAGGGCGTTGGGGTCGGCCTTGTAGCCCTCCAGGTCGGCGATCCTTCCGAGGTGCGCGGCCAGCGCCTCGATCGGGATGGGGTGGAAGTCGAACCGCTGGCTGCGTGACCGGATCGTGTCCAACAGCTTGTAGGGCTCGGTCGTGGCGAGGACGAAATGCACGTGCTCCGGCGGCTCCTCCAGTGTCTTCAGGAGGGCGTTGCCGGCCGCCTTCGAGAGCATGTGCGCCTCGTCGAGGATGAAGACCCGTTTCGAACCGGCCTGGGACGCCACGGTCGTGACCGACACCCGGATGTCGCGGATGTCCTCGACGGAGTTGTGGCTGGCGGCGTCGAGCTCCATGACGTCGAGCGACGAGCCGTCGGTGATGGCCACGCACGTCTCGCACTCGTTGCAGGGCGAGCCGTCCGGGTGGCGGTTCTGGCAGTTGAGCGCCTTGGCCAGGATGCGGGCCGTGGTCGTCTTGCCGGTCCCTCGGGGGCCGGCGAACAGGTAGGCGTGGGCCACCCGCCCCTCGGCGACCTCGCGGGCCAGCGTCGAGGTGACATGGCTCTGGCCGACCACGTCCTCGAACGTCTGGGGCCGGTACTTGCGGTAGAGCGCCTGGTACTCCATGCACCCACGACGGTACCGGCCTCGACCGACGATCGGGAAGAGATAGACGCGCCCGGCTGGACGGGGTCCCGCATTCGGCGGGAAAATCCGGATCCTCGCTCACGTTCGGGTGGGCGGCGGTCGATACTGGAGTGGTGATCACCTCGATCGACCACCCCTTCGACGACGCCGCCCCTGCCGTGTGGACCCGCAGCCTGGTGCGGCGCTTCGGCAAGAAGAACGCCGTCGATGGTCTCGACCTCGCCGTCCGCCCCGGGGAGTTCTACGGCCTGTTGGGCCAGAACGGAGCGGGGAAGACCACCACCATCCGCATGATCGTGGGTCTGTTGCGGCCGACTTCCGGCACGGCGGGAATCGGCGAGTTCGACACGTGGAAGTCGCCGCTCGAGGTGAAGAAGCGCATCGGCGTGCTCCCCGAGGAGTTCAACCTCTACGAGCGTCTCACCGGTGCGGAGTTGCTCGACTTCACCGCCGCCATGCACGGTGTCCCCAAGAAGGAGGCGGTCGCCCGCCGTGACGACCTCCTCGGCATGCTCGACCTGGAGGCAGACGCCGGCAAGTTGGTCGGTGACTACTCCCGGGGCATGCGCAAGAAGATCGCGCTGGCCGCCGCCATCATCGCCCGGCCGCCGGTGTTGTTCCTCGACGAGCCGTTCGAAGGGGTGGACGCGGTTTCGGCTCGTCTCATCCGCCGCCTCCTGTCCCGTTACACGGAGCTGGGCGCCACGATCGTCTTCTCCTCCCACGAGATGCACCTGGTCGAACAGCTCTGCACCCGTATCGGGATCATGAGCCACGGGAAGCTGCTCGTCGAGGACACGCCCGAGGGCCTGTGCCGGGCGATGGGCGTGGACACGGTCGAGGACGCCTTCATCGCCGCCGTGGGCGGCGAGGACGCGGAGAAGAAGACCCTGGCATGGTTCGAGAGCTCGCCGGCCTGAAGGCCCGCCTGTTCTGGAACGGGATCCGGGCCGATCGCCAGCGCCGCATCGGCCTGCCGCTGATCACCGCCCTCGTCGCCTGGCTCGCGTGGTCGCTCGCCACCGGCCACGCCGATCAGCTGGGGTCGCTCGCCGGCGCCGCCCGCGGCGAGTACCTGGCGTGGGCGGCCCTGATCACGTTCGTGGCCTGGGTGGCGCTGCCCGTCGTGGTCTTCCCGTTGGACGAGAACCTCGACCCCGACCAGCTCGCCACCCTGCCCATCCCGCGCCCGCGTCTCGTGGCCGGGCTCGTCGCCGCCGGCCTGATCTCGGTGCCGGTCATCGCCCTCGTCGCCCTCGTCGGTGTCACCGTCGCCCACCGTCCGGCGGCCGTGCTGGTGTCCCTGCCCGCCGCGGTCGTCTACGTGGTGATGGCCGTCGCCGGCTCGCAGGCCTTCACGACCCTCATGTCGGCGGTGTTCCACACCCGCCGGGGCCGGGACCTGGCCGTGTTCCTCATCATGGGGATCGGCCTTTCGAGCTTCGCCGGCTATCAGATGGTGCGCAGCGCCGTCGCCGAGATGGGAGTCGCCGGCGCCGCCCTCTCCCACCCCCTCGACCACCTCTGGTGGCTCCTCCCGCCGGTCGCCCCCGCCCACGCCGTCACGGCGGCATGGGCGGGCCGATGGCCGACGGCGATCTCGGCCCTGGTGGTCGCCGCCGCCTGGACGCTGCTAATCCTCGTCGCCTGGGAGCGGGTGCTCCGCTGGATGCTCACGACGCCCCGCCAGGAGTCGGCTCCCGCCTCGGCGCGGCGCAAGGTCGGGTTCTCCCGAGGTCGGTGGGAGGTGCCGTTCATCGTCGCCCGCAAGGAGTTCCGCTTCTACGTGCGCGACCCCCGCCAACGCCTGGTGTGGACCGGCACCGTGATCTTCGTGGGCCTGGCGATCGCCGCCATCGTGGTGGGAGCGGCCTCCTTCGCCCAGTTCCGCGACCGGCACTGGCTGCCGATGATCGCCCCGGTGCTGGTGCTGATGGTCGGCCTGCCCATCGCCCTCAACCAGTTCGGCTGGGAGAGGAACGCCGCCTCCTACCTGTTCGCCCTCCCGGCCCGTCCCCGAGCCGTGATCGTGGGCAAGAACCTGGCGGCCATGACCGGGCTCCTCGCCGAGACGCTGTTCCTGGGCTGTCTCCTCGCCTGGTTCTCGTCGAGCTGGCAGTGGATGCCGCTGCTGCTGCCGGTGGCCATCGGGACCATCTGCTGTCTGCTGGCGGTGGGAAATCTCGTGTCGATCCTGACACCGCTGCGGCTCCCCCGGGAAGGCACCGACATGTTCGCCCAAGCGACCGAGCAGGGCCTGCTCGCGCTCGTCAGCCAGATCGTCTCGTTCTTCGTCATCGGGCTCCTCCTCGTCCTCCCCGCTTCCTTCACGGTGCTCACCGTCGAGTTCGGCCGGGTCCTCTCCCCATGGCTGACCGGAGCTTTCGCCATCGGCTGGGGAGCGTTCTGGTACGCACTCTCCCTCGCCGTGGCCGGCTGGCTCCTCCACCGCCGCGTCCCCGAGGTGGTCGGCTGGGTCCAGGTGTACTGAGCGCCACTCCTACCCTGTCTCCGATGCGCCTGGGGATCGACCTGGACGGCGTCGTCGCCGACTTCAACTCCGGCTGGATCAGCCGTTACAACCGGGAGTTCGGGACGGAGATCCCTTTCGACGCGGTGCGGTCGTGGGATGCCATCCCCTCGCTCACGCACTTCCGCGACATGGGGGAGTTCTGGAGGTGGGCCCGCGACCACGACGGTCGCAGCATGTTCCGCCACCTGGAGCCGTACCCCGGCGCAATCGAGGCGCTGTGGCGGCTGGCCCGCCGGGGCCATCACATCGTGGTGCTCACTACCAAGCCCCGCTGGGCGATCCACGACACCTTCGAGTGGATAGCCGAGCATCGCCTCCCGACGCGCGAGGTCCACATCCTCGACCGCAAGTGGGAGGTCGACTGCGACGTCTACCTCGAAGACGCCCCCCACAACCTGGAGAGGCTGGTCCGCTACCGCCCCGACCGGATCGTCGCCCGCTACGTGCGCCCTTGGAACCACCCCGTGGAGGGCGCGGTCGACGTGGAGTCCTGGGACGACTTCGAGCGCCTGGTGGACGCGGCCGGCGCCGACGAGACGTACTCTGGTGCATCAGGGGGAGGCCGAGTCTCTCCCGACGGACGAGAAGAAGGAGACTCGAAGTGAAACGAACTCGTTGGCTGGGCCTCGTCGCGGCCCTGACGCTGGTGCTCGCTGCGTGCGGTGACGGCGGGGAGACCGCCACCACCGCCGGGGCCGACACGACGGCACCGACGGAGACGACACCGGACACGACCGCGCCGACCGAGACGACGGTCGCCGAAACGACCCCCGAGACGGACATCGGCACCGCCGACAACCCGATCCAGGTGCTGTTCGTGCCTTCCGTGTCGGCAGACGAGATCGTCGCCGGAGGCGAGATCCTGGCCGAGACCCTGAAGGCGGCGACCGGCCTCGAGTTCGAGGTCCAGGTGCCGGCTTCGTACGCCGCCACCGTCGAGGAGATCTGCGCCAACCCGGAGGTCAGCATCGGCATGATCCCCGCCCAGGCCTACGTCCTCGGCAACGAGCTGTGCGGCATGGAGGCGGCGCTGAAGGCGGAGCGCTTCGGCTACACCGAGTACTGGGCGCAGTACATGGTCCTCCGCGATTCGGAGTTCCAGACCCTCGAGGACCTCGCCGGCGCCTCCTGGGCGTACCCCGACCCCGGTTCGACCTCCGGCTACCTGTTCCCTTCGGGGCAGCTGAAGGCGCTGGGCATCGAATGGGGTGAGGAGCTCGAGGCGGGGAGCCACGACGGCGCCGTCCGCGCCGTGTACCAGGACGAGACCGATTTCGGCACCGCCTTCTACTCGCCGTACACGGATCTGGAGGGCAACGGCGCCTGGGACGGAGACGTGAACAACCCCGACGTGCCCGACCCCGACTCCTGCGCCATCAACGGAGACGGCGAGATCCAGTGCGGCGACTACATCGTCCAGGACGCCCGCCGCAACCTGCGCGAGGAGTTCCCGGACGTGGTCCAGCGGGTGCGTCTCCTGGCGGTGTCCGATCCCATCCCCAACGACGGGGTGGTGTTCGGGCCGGACTTCCCCGACGACCTCCAGAGCCAGATCACCCAGGCCCTGCTCGACTTCGCCCAGAACGACCCGGAGGGCTTCGCCACCGCCTTCGACGCCTACAGCTGGGACGCGCTGGCGGCGACGAGCGACGCCGACTACGACTCCGTGCGCCAGGTCATCCAGGCGCTGGGGATCACGATCGACGACCTCGGCTGACCCCCGACGGCGTCATCACGACCGGACGCGAGCCCTGCCCGGGGCGGGGCCCGCGTCCGGTCGGCCCTCTGACCGCTCCGGCACGTCGCTACCGTTCCCTCACAGATGCTCCAGGTGGAACACCTCACCAAGGTGTACGAGAACGGGACCGTTGCGCTCGAAGACGTCAGCTTCACGGTCCCCGACGGACAGTTCCTCGCCATCATCGGTCTCTCCGGATCGGGCAAGTCGACGCTGCTCCGCTGCATCAACCGCCTGATCGAGCCCACCGAGGGACGGATCCTCTGGAACGGCGAGGACATCACCGCCGCCTCCCAGGAGGATCTCCGCCGGTTCCGGAGGCGGGTGGGGATGGTGTTCCAGCACTTCAACCTCGTCCACCGGTCCAAGGTGCTGACCAACGTGCTGGCGGGCCGGCTCGGCTACACGAACCCGGCGATGGCGCTCTTCAACCGGTTCTCGAAGGAGGACGTCGCCGGGGCCCTCGCCCAGCTGGAGCGGGTGGGGCTGCGGGAGAAGGCGTTCGCCCGGGCCGATGAGCTCTCCGGCGGCCAGCAGCAGCGGGTGGGGATCGCCCGCGCCCTGATGCAGGACCCGGAGATGATCCTGGCCGACGAGCCGGTCGCCAGCCTCGACCCGGTTTTGGCGCACTCGATCATGCGTTACCTGGAGGCGATCAACGAGGAGGACGGGGTGACCGTGCTCTGCTCGCTCCACTTCCTCGACCTCGTCCACAGGTACTCGGATCGAGCCATCGCCCTCAAGGAGGGGAAGCTGGTCTTCGACGGGCTCCCTTCCGAGATCGACGACGAGAAGTTCAAGGAGATCTACGGGCAGGAGGCGGAGCGGGTTGGCTGACATCCGGGAGCGCACCGAGACCGACCAGCCCGCCGCGGGCCACGACGGCGGGGGCGAGCCGTCGACGGCGGGACGGCGCCGCCGCCGCCCGTTCCTCATCGCGGTCGGCATCGTCGTCGCCGTCGTCGTCTACGCCTTGGCGTTCGAGCACACCCAGGTCGACCTGACCCAGATCAGCTCCGAGACCCGGCGGGCGTCACTGGAGAGGATCCTCCGGGCCCTCGCCCATCCCGACCTCGTGACCTACGACACGCGGGAGGAGACGATCGAAGTCGAGATCGCCATCCCCTGCGGCCCCGAAGTGACTCCCCACCCCGATCTCGTCATCGAGCCTTCGTGCGGGGATCCGGGCGAGTCGGTCACGATCACGGGCACCGGCTTCGAGCCCCGGGAGTTCGTGGAGCTGCGGTTCGTCCCCGACACCGAGTTCGACATCACCCTGCGCCTGGCGTCCGTGAATGCCGACTCCGACGGGCGGTTCCAGGTCGATGTGGTCCTGCCCGACCGGCCTTCCGAGAGGGCCCAGACGATCCGGGCCGTCACCCAAGAGCCCATCGGCACCTGGCGCAACCGGGTGGAGGTGTTCACCGACGCCAACGAGAACGGGGTGGAAGACGACCCGATCCTGGGAGAGGACGGCCTCCACATCTTCGAGGTCGCCGGGCGGGTCGACGTCCCCGCGGTGGCGCTGATCAACCCCGCCGGCGAGACAACCGACTTCGTCACCGCCGGCGAGTCGTTCGAGGCGGTGTCGGGTGTCGCCCGGGGCCAGGTGGCGATACCGATCACCGAGGAACGCCCCGACACCGGCCTGCGCATCACGGGCATCGAGGCGTCGGGAGGGAACCTGTCGGTGACCATCGAGGGCCCGCCCGGGTTCGACATGTCGAACTGGCGGGCCGCCGCCTACGACGGCGTCACCGGCGAGCCTGCCGGCACCACCTTCATCTCCGACACGATCCGGCTCTCGCCACGCATCTCCGAGACGGCGCGCATCACCTTCGACAAGATCCTCGAGACGGTCTTCCTGGCGTTGGTGGCGACCACGGCCGGTCTGCTGGTGGCGGTGCCGCTCTCGTTCATCGCCGCCCGCAACATCATGCGCGACATCTCGGTCACGGTCACGAACCTGGTCCTCATCCTCATCGCCGTGCCGGTAGGAGCGGCGTTGGGTGTTCTCGCCTCCCGGGCGGCACGCGACCTCGTCGCGCCGTTCTCCGACGATGCCCTCGCACTGGTCGGCGTGCTGGTCGTCGCCGTCGCCCTCGCCTACGGGATCGCCCGGATGGCCCTCCCCACCGTCGAGGACCACGTCCCGACCCGGGCGGAGAGGGTGAGACGGGCGGTGCTGCTGGTCGTCGCCGGCGCCCTGGCGCTGGTGGGGCTGCTCGTCCTGGCGCTCCTGTTCCAGTCCGCCGGCACCGCTGCCCGCAGCGTGCTGGGCTGGTTCGGGTTCGTGGGCTCGTTCGTCGCCGACCTGGGCGAGATCTTCGACGTCGCCTTCGTCCTGATCGCCGCCCTCGCCGGCGCCGGGGTGCTGGCCCAACTCGCCTCCAAGCTCGGATACGCCATCCGCCGTCGCACTCCCCGGTCCGTCGTCGGAGTCCTCGACGTGGTCATGGGAGCGGCGGCCGGCGCCCTGTGGGCCGTGCTGGTCGGCCAGGTCATCGACTGGTTCTATCGGATCGACGAGTTCCGCACGGTCGTGCTCATCCCGGCGGTCGTCGGCGCCGTCGTCGGCGTGCTCGTCGCCCTCCGGGGGATGCAGAGGGGGGAGGTGAGGATCGGCCTGTCGATCTACTACGCCGCTCGGACGGTGTTCAACACGTTGCGCTCCATCGAGCCGCTCGTGATGGCCATCGTGTTCGTCGTCTGGGTCGGAGCTGGGCCCTTCGCCGGCTCGCTGGCGCTCGCCCTGCACACCGCGGCGGCGCTGGCCAAGCTGTATTCGGAGCAGGTGGAGTCGATCTCACCCGGACCGATCGAGGCGGTGCGGGCCACCGGCGCCAACCGGCTGCAGACGATCATCTACTCGGTGGTGCCCCAGATCGTCCCTCCTTACATCTCGTTCACCATGTACCGGTGGGACATCAACGTCCGGATGTCGACCATCCTGGGCTTCGTCGGCGGCGGCGGGATCGGGTCGATCCTCCAGCAGAACATCAACCTGCTCAACTACCGGGCGGCGGCGGTCCAGATGCTGGCGATCGCCATAGTGGTGGCCACGATGGACTGGGCGTCGTCCCGGCTCCGCGAGCGTTACGTGTGACATGAGTGAGCTCTTCCTCCGCAAGCGTGAAGAACGAGAGCGGCTCGAGCACGATCTCCTGTCACCCGCCGCCACCAAGTCCGACGAGAGCAAGGGCCGGGAGGAGGACGAGGAGCCCGACGAGTACCGGACCGCCTTCGAGCGCGACCGGGACCGGATCGTCCACTCCAAGGCTTTCCGGCGGCTGAAGCACAAGACGCAGGTGTTCCTCAACCCCGAAGGCGACCACTACGTCACCCGCCTCACCCACACGCTGCAGGTGACCCAGGTGGGACGGGCGATGGCCGTGGCGCTCGGCCTCAACCAGACACTCACCGAGGCCATCTGCCTGGCTCACGACGTGGGCCACTCGCCGTTCGGCCACACCGGCGAGGACGCCCTCAGCCCTTACGTGGACGGGGACTGGCTCCACGCCCACCACGGAGTCCGCACACTGCGCCTGCTCGAGCCCCTGAACCTGACCCACGAAGTGCTCGACGGCGTCCGGGCGCATTCCTGGCGCATCGACCCTCCCCCCGAGACCCCCGAGGGCATGCTGTGCCGTTTCGCCGACCGCATCGCCTACCTCACCCACGATGTCGCCGACGCGCTGCGGGCCGGAGTGCTCGAGTACCACGAGATCCCCACCCGCGTGCTCACCCGATTCGGAGCCACCGCCCGGGAATGGATCAACTCGATGATCACGTCGGTGATCGAGACTTCCGCCCGGGAGGGGACCGTGACCATGGACCCCGAGGACCTCGACGTCATGAACGAGCTGCGGGACTTCATGTTCGAGCGGGTGTATCTGTCGCCGGCTCTGTCCGCCGAGAAGGAACGGGCGATCAAGGTGATCCGGGACCTGGTCGAGTACTTCTCGTCCCATCCCGACGAGGTGCCCGACTCATACACCGTGCCCGACGCCGACCCGCTCACCCGGGCGATCGACTACGTGGCGGGCATGACCGACCGCTACGCCCTCCGCACCCACGACCGGCTGTTCCGCCCCACCCTCTTCTAGGGCAGCCACATCGGGTTCGGCACCGCGAAGGGCAGGGGCTCGCCCCAGCGGTCCTGGAACGCCACCCGGTCCGCCGGCTCCCGACGGGCCAGGCCCCACCGTCCCAGCGGGTAGCCGCAGGAGACTGCCGCCGCCAGCCTCCACCCGCGCTCGGTGGGCACCCCCAGGACCTCGCAGGTGGAGTCGTGCTCGAACGTCCCGAGGATGGTCGTCAGGCAGGTGCCCACCCCGTGGGCGCGGGCGGCGAGCATCGCGCTCCACACGGCCGGGTAGATCGAAGCGCCGGACGGGTCGTTGCGGTGGAACGCCATCAGCCACATCGGGACGGTCTCGAAGTTGTCGGCCAGCCACTGCGACGAGCGCATGACCGCGAGCGCGGCCTCGTCTCCGGCCTCCTGGGCCTTCTCCCACCGTCCGGCGTAGACGGTGGACCGAAGCCGGTCCCACGCCCGACGGTAGAGAGGGCCGAGGCGGGAGCGCACTTCGGGGTCGGTGACGACGATGAAGCGCCAGTTCTGGCTGTTCCCGCCCGACGGCGCCCGGATGGCGGCGTCGAGCATGGCCGCCGCCACCTCTTCGGGCACCGGGTCGGGCGACACCCGCCGCATGGCGCGAGTGGTGTACAGGGCTTCGAACAGGTCCATTCCCGCAGCGTAGGGACGGGACGTCACAGGTCGGCGACCAGATCCCTGACCGCCCCGAACAGGAGGGTGGCCCTGAGCTGGTCGATGTCGCTTTCGGTGTCGTACACCGATCCGGAGACGACAAAACGGCGACCGTCCGGGCGTTCCACCAGCCAGTTCATGGCCGTCAGGCCCACCTCGGCCCCGCCCTTGAAGTAGATCGCCTCGAAGAGGCCCTCGTCGTCGGGGATGCCGGGGTTGATGGAGAGGATGTTGGTCACGGGCTCGCCCTGTTCGACGAGAGCCACCAGCACCCGGCACATGTCGGCGGTGGTGGCGAACCATTCGATCGTGTCGACGTGGATGGGACGGTCCCATTCCGCCAGCGGGATGTCCGAGGGGTGGATGTCCGAGATCTGGTCGAGGATCTCCCGCCGCCCGGATTCGTCGGCGTCGATCCACTGCTCTGCCAGCCCCGAGGCGGGCCCCAGCTTGAGCGCGGTCAGATCCATCGTGTCCATGAGCGGGATGTTGAGGCTGGGGTCTTCCATCCCGTAGCGCTCGAAGGCCGCCTCGACCGCTCGCCGCCCGAGCAGCGCGATGAGGTGGTCGGTCCCGGTGTTGTCGGAGAAGGCGATCATGGTCTCGGCCACCTGGCGCACGGAGAACTGGGCGCCCGCCTCCTCGTCCTGGAGCACGCCCGTGGGGATGGAGCGGTGGTCCTCGGATATGGCGATCTCGTTGTCCCAGGCGACCTCGCCGGCGGTCACGGCATCCGCCAGCGCCCCGAGGACATAGAGCTTGAACGCCGACCCGATCGGCATCGGATCGCCGGTGCCCGATTCGAACACCGGGTCGCATTCGCCCTCGGTCACGTCGTACACCGCCAACTCGAGTGTCCCCAGCTCCCCGAGCTGGGCAGCGGCATCGTCGAGACTCGCCGGCGGGTTCTCGAGGCTGGGCGGCTCGGCGGGCTGCAGGAGGAGCCCGGCGATGCGGTAGGGAGCGACGTTCTCGATCACGATGTTGGCCCGAAGTGCCTCGCCGCCGTCGGAGACGAGGAGCACCACCGCCGAGGTGTCCTCGCGCTCTTCGAACTCGCCGACGCTCCACTGGAGCTGGCCCTCTCCGCCCAATTGCTGCAGTCCGGCAACGAACTCGTCGTGGGAGACCGCCTCCAGGAAATCGGAGGTGAATGTGGCCTCGTACTCGGTCTCTGTCACCTCGCCACGGCTCAGGGCGTCGGCGATCCAATCGAGGCGAGTGTCGAGCGGGCTTCCCGCTGCCGTCGTCGCCGGCGCCGAAGAGGCGCCGGTCGTGGCCGGAGTCGTCTCCGCGGTCTGGGTCGTCGTCGACCCGCCACCGCTGCAGGCGGAGAGGACGACGGCGACGAGCAAGGCTGTGTATCTGCGCATCTATACCCCCGGTCTTATGAGACCCGACTCGTAGGCGAAGACGACGGCCTGGACCCTATCCCGGAGCCCCAGCTTGGCGAGAATCGCCGAGACGTGGGTCTTGACCGTCGCCTCACCCACCACGAGGGCCTCGGCGATCTCCGGGTTGGACATACCGCGTCCCACCAGCTCCAACACTTCCAGTTCACGGTCCGTCAGCCTCTCCAGATCCGGGGATCGGGTGACGGGGACGTGGGACGAGAACTCTTCGATGATCCGGCGGGTGACCGAAGGGGCCAGGAGAGCCTCGCCGGCGGCGACGACCCGCACGCCGTCGATGAGCGACTCGGGCGGGGCGTTCTTCAGCATGAACCCCGCCGCCCCCGCCCGCAAGGCGGTGAAGATGTAGTCGTCACGCTCGAACGTCGTGAGGATCACGACCCGGGAGTCGGGGCACCGCTCGACGATCAGCGACGTGGCTTCGAGGCCGTCCATGACGGGCATCTGGACGTCCAACAAGACCACGTCGGGCTGTTCGAGGTCGGCGACCCGCACCGCTTCCTTTCCGTTGGCGGCCTCGCCCACCACCGTGATGTCCGCTTCGCTCTCGAGGATCATCCGGATCCCGGCCCGGACGAGGTCCTGGTCGTCGGCGAGAACGACCCTGATCATTCCGCCTCCTCGTACGGGAGGGTGGCCGAGACCTCGAAGTAGCCGTCGCCCCGGGGCCCCGCTTCGATCCTCCCTCCCGACAGGGACACCCGCTCCCTCATCCCCACCAGGCCGCGCCCGTTGCCGGCGAACCGCCCGTTGCCGTTGCCGGAACGAACGTCGAGGGGGTTGCGGACCCGGATCGAGAGCTCGTCGACGAGGTACGTGATCTCCACGACCGCCTCGGGACGCGACCCGTGTTTGAGGGCGTTGGTGAGCGCCTCCTGTATGACCCGGTAGGCCGCCAGGTCCGCCGCGGTGTCCAACCGCCGGGGACGTCCGACGCGGTGCAGCTCGACGCCCAGGCCCGATGCCCGCATCGACTCGACGAGCTCGTCGACGCGCTCGAGGGTGGGCTGAGGGTCGGTGGAACGGTCCTCCGAGGAGCGCAGGAACCCGACGAGGCGCCCCATCTCGGCGACGGCCCTCCGGCCGCCCTCCTCGATGCTCTCCAGCAAGGGCGCCACCGCCTGGGCCTCCGGAGGCAGGGAACGACGAGCGGCCGCCGCCTGCACCCCCATGACGCTGACGTGGTGGGCAACGACGTCGTGCAGCTCCTGGGCGATCCGGAGGCGCTCGGAGGCCACCGCCTGCTCGGCGAGCTGGTCGGCCTGGCGCTCCAACATCTCGGCCCGTCTCGCCAGCTCCGCCTGGTCTTCGGTTCGCTTGCGCCACAAGTCGCCCATCAACCAGCCGGCGACGAAGAACGCCGAGTTGATCACCACGGAGAACACGCTGTAGAGGGCGATGTTGTCGGGGAGGTCGGGCTGGGAGGTGGCGATCCCCCAGATCACCGTGCCCATCGGCACCCCGATCGCCGCTCCTCTCACCCAGTCCCGCATCCGGTGGCGGCTGTAGGCGCCGGCGGCGAAGAGGGCGATGAACAAGGTCAGGGAGGTGGAGGTGAACTCGGGCACCTCGGCGAACCTCGTGACCAGGAACGCCGCCGTCACGATCGAGAGGACGGTGAGGGGAAAGCGGCGGCGGAACGCCAACGGCAGGATCGTCACAGCCAACAGGGCCACGTCCGACGCCGGGACCTCGTCGGCGAACTCGGGCAGGGCCGATCGGTTCACGATCTCGGCCATCCACCCGAATGCGAAGAGGAAGGCGGGTGGAAGGAGGTCGGAGAAGCGGAGTGGCTGCCGTTCGGCACTCACGACCGACAGGTTATGACACCGGTTCGGGATGCACCTCATCCGCCAGGCGGATCCCGATATCCGACTCCGGGGGGAACACGCCCACCCGGCCCTCACGTAACCTGGCGGCCATGCTCGAGATCATCGACCTCCACAAGCGCTACGGCGATGTGGTGGCTCTCGACGGGTGCACCTTCGAGGTGCGGCCGGGACGGATGCTCGGATTCCTGGGTCCCAACGGCGCCGGCAAGACGACGGCGATGCGCAGCATCTTCGGCCTGGTGCGGCCCGACGCCGGGGAGGTCCGGTGGAAAGGGGAGCCGGTCATCCCCGAGACCCGGCTGCGTTTCGGGTACATGCCGGAACAACGCGGCTTGTACCCGAAGATGAAAGTCCACGACCAGTTGGTCTACATGGGCCGCATCCACGGCATGACGAAGAAGGATGCGGCGGCGGCGGCCGACCATTGGCTGGAGGTCCTCGGCCTGACCGAGCGCCGCAACTCGCCGACCGAGACCCTCTCCCACGGCAATCAGCAGCGAGTGCAGCTGGCGGCCGCCCTGATCCACGACGCCGAGCTCCTGGTCCTCGACGAGCCGCTGTCGGGTCTCGATCCGATCGGTGTCGACACCATGGCAGAGATCCTGCGCAGCCAGGCCCGCGCCGGGAAGGCGGTGGTCTTCTCGTCCCACCAGCTCGACCTGGTCGAAGACCTGTGCGACGACGTGGCGATCATCAACCGGGGACGCATCGTGGTGTCCGGCAACGTCAAGCAGCTGAAGGACGCCGCCCCGATTCGTCACCTCGAGCTCGAGATCGACGGCCCCGTGGACGAGATCCTGTCTTCCCTCGACGGCGTCAGGTCGGCCGAGGTGGTGGACGGCCGTCACGTCATCGTCGTGGACGCCACCACCGACGTCCGCCAGGTGCTCGCCGAGGCGGAGCGGAGCGGTGTCGTCCGTCACTTCGTGTACAGCACGCCTTCGCTCACCGATCTGTTCCGGGAGGCAGTGGCATGAGAGGTCTCCGAGCCGTCGGATTGGTCGCCCTGAGGGAGATCAAAGAGCGTGGGCGCTCCCGCGCCTACATCCTGTCGACGATTCTCACCCTGGTCCTCCTCGGCGGGGCCATCGTCGTCCCGCAGGCGATCGGCGGGGGTGCCACTACCTACACCATCGGGGTGGTGGGCGAAGGAGGCGCCGAGATCGTGGAGACCGCCGACTCGTTGTCGGTCGGGTCGGCGGAGGACCCCGATGAGGCCGACCGCTACGAAGTGCAGGTGTTCGAAGACGTGGCATCCGCCGAGGCGGCCCTCGAGGCCGGCGAGGTGGAGGCGGTCATCGTCGACGGCCAAGAGCTCATCGCGGGGCCGGTAGGGGCCTTCGGCGGGTCCGTGGTCGAACGGTACCTCCAGGAAGCCGCCGGCACACGGCGAGTCCAGGAGATGGTGGCGAGCAACGAAGAGGCGGCCGAAGTCATCGAGCTGCTGTCTTCGTCCCCTTTGGAGACCCGCCGGGTGGGCGGCGCCGACGAGGAGGAGCAGGCCCTCCGCAGCTTGGCGGCTTTCGCCGGGCTGGTCCTGATGTACATCGCCATCCTCACCTATGGCGCCTGGATGCTGTCGGGGGTCACCGAAGAGAAGACCAACCGGGTGGTGGAGGTGCTGCTCTCCACCCTGCGGCCGTGGCACATCCTGGGCGGGAAGCTGTTGGGGATCGGAGCGCTCGGCATCATCCAGATGACGCTTCTGATCGCGGTCGGCGGGGCCGCCGTGGTCCTCACCGGCGCATTCGAGGTGCCCTCGGTGCCCATCGATCTGCTCGTCGCCCTGATCGGCTGGTTCGTCCTCGGGTTCCTCCTCTACGCCATCATCTACGGCGCGGCGGGATCCCTCGTCTCCCGCATGGAGGACGCCCAGTCGGCCGCCGCCCCGCTCACCATCGTTGCCCTGGTCGGCTACTTCTTCAGCTTCGCCGCCTTGAACGACCCGACCGGGAACGTGGCGGTCATCGGCACCTACATCCCCTTCAGCGCCCCCTACGTGGCGCCCATCCGCCTCGCCATCGGCGAGATCTCGGCGTGGGAGATGGCCCTCGCCGTGGTCATCACCGCGGCGTCGATCGCCGTCCTCGTGCTCCTGGCGGGCCGGGTGTACGCCGGCGGGCTGCTGCGCTACGGCGGGCGGGTGAAGTGGCTGGAAGCGTTCCGTTCGGCGGAGTGACGGCACCTTCGGATACCGTGGGCTGATGGGTTACGCGCACATCGGCGTCGAGCGCCGCGGCGACATCGGATGGCTGTGGCTGGACCGTCCGGACAAGCTCAATGCGTTGTCGGCGGACATGTGGGAGGACCTCCCGAAGGCCGTGTCCGACCTGACCGGCGACGACTCGGTGAGGGCCCTGGTGGTCGCAGGGCGCGGCCCGGCGTTCACGGTGGGCATCGACCTCGAGATGCTCGCCGGGCTCCAGCCGGAAGGCGATTCGGACGCCGCCGCCAATCAGGAGCTGTACCGGACGATACGCCGTCTCCAGGCGACGATGACGGCGTTCGCCGCCTGCCCGGTGCCGGTGATCGCCGCCATCCACGGGTATTGCCTGGGTGCCGGGGTCGACTTGATCACCGCCTGTGACATCCGGCTGGCGTCCGCCGACGCCGTCTTCTCCGTCCGCGAGACGCGGCTGGCCATCGTCGCCGACGTGGGCACCCTCCAGCGCCTTCCACGGATCGTCGGGCCGGGCCACGTCGCCGAGTTGGTCTACACGGGAAAGGACATCGACGCCGCCCGGGCCGAGAAGATCGGGCTCGTGAACGAGGTCCACCCCACCACCGAGGCGCTGCACGAGGCGGCGCAGGGGCTGGCCGAGGAGATCGCCGCCAACTCGCCGCTCGCTGTCCAGGGCGCCAAGGCCGTCCTGGCAGCCGGGGAAGCCATGACGGTCGAGCAGGCCCTCCAACACGTGGCGTTGTGGAACTCGGCGTTCCTGCGCTCCAACGACCTGACCGAAGCGATAACCGCTCAGATCGAGAGGCGCCGCCCGAAGTTCACCGGCACCTGACCGGCGTCTAGCGGCGGCGCTCGAACCGGCCCACGGCTCCCCTGGCCTCGGGGAGCTTGATATAGGTGGGGCGCAGCTCGATCGGCTCCTCAGGGCGCTTGCGCAGGCGCAGGTTGAGGGCTTCGACGAACACCGAGAAGCCCATGGCGAAGTAGATGTAGCCCTTCGGAATGTGCAGGTCCCACCCCTCGGCCACGAGCGACATACCGATGAGCAGCAGGAAGCTCAGCGCCAGCATCTTCACGGTGGGGTGACGGTTGACGAAGTCGCTGATCTTGCCGGCGGAGAGCAGCATCACGCCGATGGCGATGATCACCGCCGCGATCATCACTCCCACCTCGTCGGCCATCCCCACCGCGGTGATCACCGAGTCGAGGCTGAAGACGATGTCGAGGAGGAGGATCTGGACGATCACGCTGGCGAAGCTCGACACCTCCGGGGTGCCGTCCTCGGTGTGGGCTTCCTCGCCCTCCAACTTCTCGTGGATCTCGAAGGTGGCCTTGCCCAACAGGAACAGGCCCCCGATCAAGAGGATGAGGTCACGGCCGGAGATCTCCTGACCGAAGAGCCCGAAGAGGGGGGCGGTGAGGCCGATCACCCAGGAGATCGCCAAGAGCAGCAGGATCCGAGTCAGCATCGCCAGCCCCAGCCCGAGGTTACGGGCCCGGGCCTGCTGGGCCTGGGGGAGCTTTCCGGAGAGGATCGATATGAAGATGATGTTGTCGATCCCGAGGACGACCTCCAACACGGTGAGGGTGAGCAGTGCCACCCACGTGTCCGGATTGGAGAGCCACTCCATGGCCGCAAAGCGTACCTGCCATGGCGGAATCGGCCGTGAAACAGAAGAGCCGCCTCCCGAAGGAGGCGGCTCGTTCTGTCGTCGGAGGAGACGACTCAGGCGTTCTTGATGCCTTCGACCTCGAACTCGATCGTGACCTTCTCGGAGACCAGCACGCCGCCGGCCTCGAGCGGGGCGTTCCAGCTGACTCCCCAGTCCTTGCGGTTGACGACGGTGGAGCCTTCGAAACCGATCCGGGTGTTGCCCCACGGATCGATGGCAGCGCCAGTGAACTCCAGGTCGAAGGTGATCGGCTTGGTGACGCCACGGATGGTCAGGTCGCCGGTGACCTTGAAGTGGTCCTCGTCCTCACCCTGCTCGATGCCGGTCGAGACGAACCGGATCTCGGGGTACTCCTCCATGGCGAAGAAGTCGTTGCTGCGCAGGTGGGCATCCCGCTCGGCGTTGCGGGTGTCGATCGAGGCGGTCTTGATCACCAGCTCGGCCGAGGAACGGGTCGGCTCGGCGGCGTCCACGTTGATGGTCCCCTCGAACTCGTTGAACTGGCCGCGCACCTTGGAGACCATGGCGTGGCGCACCACGAAGCCGAATCGGCTGTGGCTGGGGTCGATGGTGTAGGTACCGGTCAAAGACGCTCTGTCGATGGTCTGAGTGAGAGCTTCGCTCGTCATTTCGTGACTCCTCCTTCGGGATCGTTGATGTGTCAACCACTGTAGCGCAGAGTTGGATGATGTGTCAACTAACGTCCCTGATACACTGGCTCGTGCATGCCCGAAGCCCGATGGCTGAACGACCAGGAGGCGCGTGCCTGGCGAGGATTCCAGGCACTGAGCGACCAACTCTCCGCACTCCTCCAACAGCGACTCTCCCGCCACACGGGTCTGTCGCTGTCCGACTATGCCGTATTGGTCCACCTCTCGGAGTCGGGAACCGACCGGATGCGCGCCTACGAACTGGGGGCGGCTCTCCGGTGGGAGAAGAGCCGGCTGTCCCACCATCTGCGGCGCATGGAGAGTCGGGGCCTGATCGAGCGCCGCACGTGCACGCGCGACGGCCGCGGCCTAGACGTCGTCCTCACCCCCGAGGGCCGCAAGGCCATCGAGGAAGCCGCTCCCTTCCACGTGGAGGACGTGCGCAGCCTGCTGATCGACCAGCTCACCCCCCAACAGCTCGAGGCCCTCGCCGAGATCTGCGAGAAGGTGCTCGCCGCCCTGCCCTCGGGCGAGGAGACCTGCTGCACCTGAGCCCGGCCCTTCGGTTGTCCCGCGCCGGGGATACGCTCTGCTGAATGGCCATCCTCGACCGCCTCACCCCCGCCACGAGGGCCTGGTTCGAGGCGAGCTTCCCCGCTCCGACGCCAGCCCAGAGCCGCGGCTGGGAGGCGATCGCCTCCGGTGACCACACACTGATCCACGCCCCCACCGGCTCGGGCAAGACGCTGGCCGCTTTCCTGTGGACCATCGACCGGCTCCTCCACGAGCCCCTCCCCCCGAAGGAGGAGCGATGCCGGGTGCTCTACATCTCTCCCCTCAAGGCCCTCGCCTACGACATCGACCGCAACCTGCGCGCCCCGCTGGTGGGCATCCGGCAGGCCGCCGAGCGGATCGGGGCCGGCCCCCTGCCCGAGCTCACGACGTTCCTCCGCACCGGCGACACCCCCGCCGACGCCCGTCGCCGGATGCAGCGCACCCCTCCCGACATCCTCATCACGACACCCGAGTCGCTGTACCTGGTGCTGACCTCCCAGGCACGGGACATCCTGCGCTCGGTGCGCTGGGTGATCGTCGACGAGGTCCACGCCGTGGCCGGCACCAAACGGGGCGCCCACCTGGCCCTCTCGCTGGAACGCCTCGAAGAGCTCGCCCCCGGCGCCCAACGCATCGGCCTGTCGGCCACCCAGCGCCCCCTGGAGACGATCGCCGCCTTCCTGGGTGGCGCCGAGCTCGTCGACGGCGAGCGGGTGCCCCGGCCGGTGACGATCGTGGACGTGGAAGCGCCACGGGACCTGGACATCGAGCTGATCGTCCCCGTCGAGGACATGGCCGCCCCGGCGCCGCCCGATCCGTTGGAGCCCGACCAGGTCCGCCAGCAGTCGATCTGGCCGGCGGTGCACCCCCGCATCCTCGAGCTGATCGAGGAGCACACGTCGACGATCGTCTTCGCCAACTCCCGCCGTCTGGCGGAACGACTGTGCGCCGAGGTGAACCAACTCGCCGGAAAGGAGGTCGCCCGCTCCCACCACGGGTCGGTGTCCCGCGAGCAACGGGTGGAGATCGAGGAGGCGTTGAAACGGGGCGAGCTGAAGGCAGTGGTCGCCACATCGTCGCTGGAGTTGGGCATCGACATGGGGGCAGTCGACCTCGTCATCCAGGTGGAGGCTCCGGTGTCGGTGGCCTCCGGCCTCCAGCGCGTCGGCCGCGCCGGTCACCAGGTCGGAGCGACGAGCCGCGCCAAGCTCTTCCCCAAGTACCGCGGCGACCTGCTCGTCGCCACGGTCGTGGCCGACCAGATGCGCAAAGGCCGGGTGGAGCCCACCGTCGTCCCCCGCAACCCGCTCGACGTCCTCGCCCAACAGCTCGTCGCCTCCGTCGTGGTCGAGGATCGCAACATCGAGGACCTGTACGCGATGGTGCGCCGCGCCGCCCCCTACGCCGACCTTCCCCGGTCGGCGTTCGAGGCGACACTCGACATGTTGGCGGGCCGCTACCCGTCGGACCTGTTCGCCGAGCTGCGCCCCCGGATCAACTGGGACCGCACCAGCGGGAACATCAGCGCCCGGCCGGGAGCACGCCAGCTGGCGGTCACCAATCCCGGCACGATCCCCGACCGCGGCCTGTACCGGGTCGTGCTGCCCGACGGGTCACGGGTAGGAGAGCTCGACGAGGAGATGGTCTACGAGTCTCGCCAGGGCGATGTGTTCGTCCTCGGAGCCTCGACCTGGAGGATCACCGACATCGGAGTGGACAAGGTCGAGGTGGTGCCTGCCCCCGGCGAGCCGGCACCCAAGGTGCCCTTCTGGCACGGCGACATGGCGGGCCGCCCGCTCGAGACCGGCCGGGAGGTCGGGCGGTTCGTCCGCCGCATCTCCTCGATGGAGCGGGAGGAGGCCATGGCCACGCTGGTCGACGAGTACGGCCTCGACCGCCTCGCCGCCTCCAATCTCGTCGCCTACCTCGAAGAGGAGAGGGCCGCCACCGGGTATCTCCCCGACGAGAAGACCCTCGTCATCGAGCGCTTCCGCGACGAGATCGGCGACTGGCGGATCGTGATCCTCTCCCCGCTCGGCGCCAGGGTCCACGCCCCCTGGGCGATGGCGCTCACCCAGAAGCTGCGGAGCCGCTACGGGCCCGACGTCGACGTGATCTGGTCCGACGACGGGATCGCCCTTCGCTTTCCCGACGCCGACGAGACCCCCGACACCGCCGACCTCGTCCTCGAACCGGAGGAGGTCGAGCAGCTCTTGATCGACCACCTGGCCGATTCGGCGCTGTTCGCGGCTCGCTTCCGGGAAGCGGCAGGCCGGTCGTTGCTCCTCCCCCGCCGACGCCCAGGCACCCGCACTCCCCTGTGGCTGCAGCGCCGGCGCGCCGCCGGGCTCTTGTCGGTGGCCAAGCAGTTCGGTTCGTTCCCGATCGTCCTCGAAACGTACCGGGAGATCCTCCAGGACGACTTCGACCTGCCTTCGCTCACCGAGGTCCTCGGCCAGATCCGGTCCCGGGCGATACGCGTCGTCGACGTGGAGGTCGCCTCGCCGTCGCCGTTCGCCTCGTCGTTGCTGTTCGCCTTCGTCGCCGCCTACCTCTACGAGGCGGACACGCCCCTCGCCGAGCGACGGGCGGCGGCGCTGGCGCTCGACCGGGACCTGCTCCGGGAGTTGCTGGGTGAAGGCGAGCTCCGCCAGCTGCTGTCCGCCGACGTCATAGCCTCAGTCGAGGTGGAGCTGCAGCGACTGACCGACGAGCGCGCCGCCCGCAACCCCGATGCGGTGGTGGACCTCCTCCGCGATCTCGGCCCCCTCACCATCGAGGAGCTCGACCTCCGCACCCGCGACCTGGACGTCGGCGAGGTCGTCGAGGAGCTGGCGGCGGCACGTCGGCTGATCCCGGTTCACATCGCCGGCGAGGAGAAGTGGGCGGCCGTCGAAGACGCCGCCCGGCTCCGGGACGCGCTGGGGGTCCAGCCGCCGCCCGGCGTGCCGCACGTGTTCCTCGAGCCGGTGGAGGATCCCCTCGGTGACGTCGTCGGCCGTTACGCCCGCACCCATGCTCCCTTCCTGGCCGCGGAGGCGGCGGCCGACCTGAACCTGTCGCCGTCCGTCGTTGAGATGGTCCTCGAGCGGCTCGAGGCCCAGGGACGGGTGGCCCGCGGCTCGTTCACGCCGGGGAGGACCGGCACCGAGTGGGTCGACACCGAGGTGCTGCGGCGCATAAAGCGCCGTTCCCTGGCCGAGCTGCGCGGCGAGATCGAGCCGGTCGACGAGTCGGCCCTGGCCCGCTTCCTGATCGGCTGGCACGGCATCGACTCCGGGGCCCGAGGCGCCGCCGCGGTCGCCGAGGCAGTCGATCGCCTGCAGGGAGCCGACATCCCCGCCTCCGTCCTGGAACGGGACGTGCTGGCGGCACGGCTCGGCGAAGGCGCCTCCCAGGTCCTCGACCAGTTGATGCTGGAAGGCCAGATCGTGTGGATCGGCCGCGGCTCGCTCGGCCCCCGGGACGGGAAGGTGGCGCTCTACGCCCGCCACCAGGTCGCCCGGCTGGCGCTCGACCCGGCAGGTGATGCGCCCTCGGAGCCTCTCCACGACGCCATCCGCCGGTGCCTGGAGGACCGGGGAGCCAGCTTCTTCGCCGACATCTACGCCGCGGTGGGCGGCGGCGACCCCAACGAGGTGCTCGATGCCCTGTGGGACCTGGTTTGGGCCGGCGAGGTGACCAACGACACCTTTGCTCCGGTGAGGGCTTTCACCGCCCGGCGCCGCGGAGGCGGCCGGCCCCGCCACCTGCCCTCCAGCTTCCCGCCCCACGCCTCCGGAAGGTGGTCGCTGGTGTCGGCGCTCTTCCACGACGCGCCGAGCGACACGGAACGGGCCAGCGCATGGGCCGATCAGCTGCTCACCCGCCACGGCGTCGTCACCCGCGCGGTGGTACTCGGCGAGTCGATCCCCGGCGGTTTCAGCGGCCTGTACCCGGTGTTCACCCACATGGAGGAAACGGGCCGGGTCCGGCGGGGCTACTTCATCGAGCACCAGGGCGGAGCCCAGTTCGCCACTCCCGGTGCGGTCGACCGCCTCCGCAACGCCCGCCAGGAGCGACTGGTGGCTCTCGCCTCCACCGACCCCGCCAACCCCTACGGCGCCGCCCTGGCCTGGCCCGAGTCCGACGTCCGGCTGGCGCGGGTCGCCGGTTCCTACGTGCTCATCGCCGACGGCGAACTGGCCGGCTACCTGGAGAAGGGTGGGCGCTCCGTCCACCTGTGGGCCGGCGTCGACGCCGACGAGGTCGCCGCCGTGCTGGCCGATCTGGCCGGACGCCACGGACGGTTCTCGATCGAGACGGTGAACGGCACCCCCGTCGGCCAGAGCGAGCTCGGCCCCCGCCTGGCCGACCACGGCTTCGCAGTCTCGGCCCGCGGTCTCGTGTGGAGAGGGATGGCCCGTGCCGGAAGGTGACACCTACGCCAAGGCCGCCCATCGGGCCAGGAACGTGCTCGCCGGCGCGGTGGTGACCGCCGTGGAAGGATCGGCGAAGGCCATCCGCCGCCATTCGCCGGCGATCCTCGACCGCAAGGTGGAAGCGGTCCGCACCGTGGGCAAGAACCTGCTCATCGACTTCGACTCCGGTCTCACCGTGCGCATCCACTTGGGGATGAACGGCACCGTCCAGGTGACGCCGCCCGGCCGGGACCGTGACCTCGCCGGGGTGAGGCTGGGGCTGAGAACCGACCGCGGGGCGGTGTGGGCGGTCGGCGCCCCCAAGGTGGAGGTCGGCAAGAGAGCGGCGATCGACGGGGCGCTTGCCCGGCTCGGGCCCGATCTCCTGGCCGACGAGTTCGATGTCGGAGCCTTCGAGGAACGCGCCGGCCGTTACCCGCCCGACCGCCCGGTGTGCGACTTCCTGCTCGACCAGCGGGTCATGGCGGGCGTCGGCAACGTGTACAAGTCCGAGGTCCTGTTCCTGGAGCGCCTCGCCCCGGACCGGACCATGGCCACGATCGACGCCGCCACCCGGAGGCGTCTCGCCGAACGGGCCCGCCGGCTGATGCTCCCCAACACCCGCCGGTACAACCGCTCCACTCGCGGGCTCGGCGACGGCTCGCTGTGGGTCTACGGGAGAGCGGGAAAGCCGTGTCGCAGATGCCGCACCGAGATCCAGGAGGGCTGGCTCGGCACCCCCGCCCGCATCACCTACTGGTGCCCGTCGTGCCAGCAGTGATTCCGCACTGACACGGTTTCTCGCTGCAGCGCCGCCCGACCCGGGCGTATTGTTCGAGTCGACGTATCAGGCGGTTTCGATCCCGAATCAGCTTCTCAGCAACCCCACTTCCCCACGATGAGCACCGGCCCTGCCCCCAACGCCCCTGCGCTAGCCGGGGTCGGCTACTGGACCTGGGACCTCGCCGACGGCCGAATCCGCTGGGATCCCACGATCGAGCGGCTCTACGGCTTGGACCCCGGCGCCTTCGGCGGGACCTTCGAGGCATGGGCCGACCTCATCCACCCCGAAGACCGCCGCCGCGCCATCGAGGCCGTCCAGGAAGCGATGGCCACGGCGTCGTCTTTCGTCTTCGAGCACCGCTGTGTGTGGCCCGACGGCACGCTGCGTTGGATCGAGAGCCGGGGTGAGTTCGTATCCGGCGACGGAGGCGCCACAGAACGCGGCTTCGGGATCGCCCTCGACACGAGTCATCGTCACCGCGAGTACGACGAATACGACCGGACCCTCGGGCCCACCGAAGCCGAGCGCGCCACCCAGGATTCGCTGGAGCTGGCTTGGGCGCGTTTCGCCCAACTCCAGATCCTGGCGGTGCGGCTGGCCGGAGCGGCGGGGGTGGACGACGTCGCCCGAGTCCTGGTGGATCAAGGCGCTGCCGCCCTCGGCGCCGACGGCGGCTTCTTCATGATGGTCGAGCCGGACATCGGCCGGCTGACCCTGCGCGCCGCCCGGGGCGCCTCCCGGGACGTCCTCGACTTCTACCGATCGCTTCCGATCGACTCGGCGACGGCGGTGGCGCACGTCGCCCGAACCGGCGAGGCGGTCTACCTGTCGTCCCGCCAGGAGGCCGAGGCCATGTTCCCCGGCCACCCCTTCCACGGCGCCGAAGCCTTCCTCGCCTACCCGGTGGTGCTCGGCGGGGAGGTGCGTGCCGTCCTCGCCTACGGGTACGCCGAGCCCCACGAGTTCCTCGACGAGGAGATGGAGCTGGCGGCGACGATCGCCGGCATGAGCGCCCAGTCGCTCCAGCGAGCCGACCTCCACGACGCCGCCGGGCGCGCCGCATCCCGGTCCCAGGCTCTGGAGTCGGTCCTCGGCCGGTTGGCGGGTGCCGCCACCGCCTACGAAGTCGCCGAGACAGTCGTCCATCACCTCCTCCCCGCGGTCGGGGCGACGAAAGGGAGCCTGTTCCTCGTCGACGAGGCCGGCGGCGAGCTCCGCGCCCTGGCGATCCACGGATACGACCGAGACACGACGACGAGGTTCGAGGCGATACCCCTCGACGCGGCCGCCGGGCCCACCGACGCGGTGCGCACCCAGGCACCGCTGGTGATCCACGGCTGGGACGACTTCGCCCGGCGATACCCCCAACTCGCCGAAGGCGCCTCCCCCGAGGACTTCCCGGCCACCTCCTTCATGTTCCCCCTCATCGTGCAAGGCAAGGCGATAGGGGCGCTGGGGATCGGATTCGACGACCCCAACCCGATCGGCGAAGAGGTGTCGCGCCACCTCTCGATCGTCGCCCACATCTGCGCCCAGACGCTGGGCCGGGCCCAGGCCCTGGAACAGGCGCAAGCCGCCCATGCCCGGCTCCTCAGCATCGACCAGATCACCGATGCCGCCCTGTCCCGGCTCTCTTTCGAAGAGCTGCTGCAGGAGCTGCCGGGAAGGATCGCCACCGCCATCGGCTGCGACGCGGTCCGCATCTTCCTCGTCGACGAGACAGGAGAGATGCTGGAGGTCAGGGGCCAATACGGGACCACCGGCGAGGACCTGGCCCGCGTGCCGGTCGGCCGGGGACTCGCCGGCACGATCAGCGCCACGGGCAAGCCGCGCATCATCGACGACATCACCCGCCACGAGGTGATCCGCCCCGCCTTCCCGGATCACGTCGTCTCCGAAGCGGGAGTTCCTCTCCGATCCGGGGGAAGGGTCATCGGGGTCCTCGACGTCGGCGCCGGCCCCGACAGGCCGCTCACCGAACAGGACGTGGAGATCCTCGAGATCGCCGCCGAACGCATCGCCACTGCCATCGACCGGAGCCGGGCCTACGAGATCGAGCGGGCCGCCCGCCAACGGTCCGAGCTCATCGGCATGCTCGCCGACATCGTCAACCAGCCGGGTCCGCTCGGCACCCAGCTGGAGAGGATGGCGAAGCTGGCGGCCGACACCATCGCCGACTGTTGCGTCATCGCCGCCCTGTCCGACTCCGGGCCGCCTCTCGTGGTTCGAAGCCATCGCAACCCCGACGCGGCGGGCACGATCGACGAGATCGTCACCCGTAATCCTTTCGACCCCGCCGTGTCGCAAGGCTTCGCCGAGGTGATCCGCTCCGGCAAGCCCGAAGTCCATCCACTGATCGACGACGAGTACGCCACCGATCTCGCCGACGCCCTGCTGCGGGACCTGTGCCAGACTCTCGAGCTGGGGTCGGCGATGACGGTGCCCCTCCCGGGTGCGTCCGGCCCGCTGGGAGCGATGCTCCTCGCCCGCCACCGGTCGAACCACCCGTTCTCTTCGGAGGAGGTGCTGTTGGCCGAGGACCTGGCGAGCCGCATGGGTGCCGCCGTCGAGAGCCGGCGGGCCTTCGAGCGTCATCGCAGCACGGCGATGACGCTGCAACGGAGCCTGCTTCCGTCGTCTCTGCCCACCATCCCGGGTCTGGAGATCGCGGCCCGATACTGGCCCGCCTCGGAGCTGTCGGAGGTCGGCGGCGACTTCTACGACCTCATCGAGTTGGGAGACGACCGCTGGGGGGTGATGGTCGGTGACGTCTCGGGCAAGGGCGTGGCGGCGGCGGCCATGACGGGTATTGCTCGCTACACGGCCCGGGCCGCTGCCCGCCACGGTCGCAGCCCGAGGGAGGTTCTCCACTGGGTCCACGAAGCGTTCCTGTCCCAGGCCCGCACGACCGAGAGCTACTGCACGGCGATCTTCGGGATCCTGGAGCGCACCGGACCTTCCGGCTTTCACTTCCGCTTCGCGGTGGGAGGCCATCCGCTGCCGATCCTGAAACGGCCGGGAGCGGGGTGTGAGTTCGTGGGCTCCCCCGGGACCGTTCTCGGCCTGATCGAATCCGTGGAGCTGACCGAGACGGAGGTCGTGTTGGGTGGCGGAGAGAGCCTCCTCATCTACACGGACGGGGTGACCGACGTGCCGGTGCCGGATGCCTTGACCGACACGGACCTGCTTCGGCTCGTCGACGACTGGGCGGCACTCGACGCATCGAGTGCTCTCGACTCATTGGATCAGGTCCTGCAGGACCGATATGGTGAGTCGGAGAGCCGCGACGACACCGCGGTGTTGCTCATTCGCTGCAACTCCTGACTCCGACCCGAGGACACTCGTGACCACCCCAGCCGGCCTAGACATCGACGTGACCACGAACGGGACGACGACGGTGGTGTCGCCTCACGGGGAGATCGACTACGGGAACGTCGACGTCCTCCGGGCGGCGCTGGCGGACGTGTCACGGGCCGACTCGGACGAGGTCGTCGTCGACCTCTCCCACGTCACCTTCATCGACTCGACGGCCCTCAGTGCCCTCGTCGGGGCCAAGCAGCGGCTGGCCGCCGGACGCAGCTTCTCGGTGCGTGGGCCCCAGCCGCGCGTGGCGCGGGTGCTGCAGTTGGCGGGCGTGAACGAGTACCTGGGCGGGAGCTGAACGGGGCTCAGGCGTCGACGCGGAAGTCGGCCTCGGCGTTCGCCGGCAGGCTGAACCTAACCGTCTTGCCGCCGGCGGTGGTGACGACATCCCACCCGGGCGACAGCAGGTCGAGCAGATAGATGCCCCTACCGGTGACCGCTTCCGGGCTGGGGATGCGGAGCTGCACCTGGCGGCTGCTCCCGTCGGACACGGCGAATCGCAGACGGTCGCCGTCGCGATGGATCTCCACATGAACGGAGGTGCGGGCGTGGACGACTGCATTGGTCACCAGTTCGGTGACCAGCAACTCGGCGTCGTCAGCGATCCCAGCCTCCACCCCCCAGTCCGCCAGCAACTGACGAACGAATGCTCTGGCTAGTCCTGGACTCGCCGGTTCGGGTCTCAGTTCGAGACTCGGCACCATGGCCACTCTACGGAGTCGGGACACGTTGAACCTGGCTTTCGCATAGGTCTCCGGTACTTATCGGCTCCCTGTTTCCCGTCGACGACGGTCTCCAAACCCACCGCAGAGCACCCGGCGAACCATATCCGGGCCCGCGCGGCTAGGTCGGCTGGAACCCGGCTTCGATTCGATGTGAGGCTCAAGACCTGTTCCCGCCGATCCACTGCTTGTCGCGGGAGATCTCGTCCAGGGTCGCCTCGGGGCGGAGGTCGGTCTCTTCGATCTCCTTGCGCCCCCGCAGGGCCATCACCGCCGCCAGGATGGCCCACACCGCCCCCACGACGAGGAAGGCGAGCCAAGTCTCGACGACCTCGGCGAGGCCGAACGCCGCCGCCATCGAGAGCAGGAGGGCGGCGATCCAGCCCGACATGGCGGCTCCGCCCACAAGCCGGGCACCCTTCCCCGCTTGCCTGAGGTCGTCGGATATCTCCATCCGGGCGAGTTGCAGGTGGTCGCCGAGCAGGCCGCCGATCTCGGTGGTGAGATGACCGGCCAGATCACCCAACGAGCGGTCGGAATCGGGGCCGCGATAGGTCTCGGTCACCAGTGGTCTCCAGACATCGTCCGGGTATTCCCGCCGCCCCTTGCTCGAAACCTTCGATGGCCGGAGTCGGAGGCGGTGGACATGACGACGCCGGCGACGACGGTGATGATGCCGACCCACTGGGAGAGGCTCGGGCGCTCGCCGAGGAACACCCATGCCAGGAGGGCGATCTGGATCAGCATGGTGTTGTTGATCGCGGCCGAGGCCGTCGCCGACAGGCGGCGAAGCGACCAGTTCCACATGGTGAACGCCAGCGCGGTGTTGGCCACGGCCAGCCATGCCACGATCAGCCACCCGGCGGCATCGAGGCGGGGGACGCCTTCGGTGGCGAATCCCACCGCCACCAGCAACGCGGCTCCCATCCCCATGCTGAGCAAGGTGACGACCTCGGCCGGGAACCGGCCGCTCCGGTTGACCCGGCGGCCCAGGATCGACGCCCCGGCGTTGGATCCGAGAGCGACCGCGGCCGCCACCATCCCGGTGGGAGTGAACCCGAGGGCCCCGCTGAAGTAGGCGAGGGCACCCCCGAAGATCACCGCGGTGCCGGCCAACTGGCGAGAGCTGGGTGGCTCACCGAGGAGGCGACGGGAGATCAGGCCCACAACGAGAGGTGTCAGCGCCAGGACGAGGCTGGTGGTGGCCGCCGGCTGGCTGTCGATCGCCACGAACTGAGCGCCCTGGGTCAGGGTGTAGAAGACGACCCCGAGGGCGAGGAGGTGTCCGATGGCACGCCAGGTGAGCCCCTTGATCGCCTGCCTGGCTCGGGGACGAGCCGCCACCCAGGCGCCGAGGACGACGGCGGCCGCGGAGTAGCGGAGCCCGGCGAACCCGAGAGGCCGCAGTCCGTGGTCGTCGAGGCCCCATCGGATCAGGATCCACGAGGAGCTCCACAGGACGGTGACGACGAGAGCCAGGGCGAGGGCTCGGCGATCGGACTTCGGTTCCATTCTCAGCCTCCTGATCGGCACGCGTTCTCCCGTGCCGACCTATCCCCTCGAGGCTTTTGTCCGATGAGGTGCGAGCCGCCCTGCGGCCTTCTGTGGCGCTCGGACCAGACGCCGGTCGCCCGGCCGGAACCCTAGCCACCCTTCGGTCGACCCCGAGATCGTAGCCGAGGAGCGCTCCAGCCCGCCCGGGTAGGGTTCGACTCGACGCGAAAAGGGAGCGTGGCCATGCCCGGATCCCACGAAGGGATTCTTCGCCGCCCTCGCGTCGAGGCGCGCCTCGCCGAAGCCACCACCCGCCGCCTCACGGTGCTCAACGCCGGCCCCGGCTACGGCAAGACGACACTGTTGACCCAAGTGTTCGAGCCCGGGCGCGCCATCTGGCACACATGCACGTCGGTCGACACCGCCGTTTCCCAGTTCGCCCACGCGCTGTACGAGAAGACGCGCCTGTTGGTGCCCGGGCTGTCCTCCGAGATCCTCCTCGCCATCGAAGGAGCGGGTGACTCCGGGCGCCTGGAGGCGGTGGCCGCCGCCCTCGCCCAAGACCTGTCCCGCGTCCTGACCCGCGACACCGTCCTCGTCGTCGACGACGTCCACGAGATAGACGACTCCGACGAGAGCGTCGGCTTCCTGGCGACGCTGTGCCGCAACGCCCCGCCCCTCCTGCACATCGTCGCCGCCTCCCGCAACCAGCTGCCCTTCCCCACCTCACGCCTCGCCCTCGCCGGAGAGGCCGCCACCATCGCCGAAAGGGAGCTGGCCTTCTCGCCGCTCGAGACCGCCGAGGTCGTGGCCGCCAGGCTCGGCCGCCGCGACGACGACCTCGCCGCAGAGATCCACGCCAAGACCGGCGGATGGCCCGTCGCAGTCGTCTACGCCGCCGAGGCGATCGGCCGAGGAAGCACCATCGATCTCGAGGAGGCTCTCGGCGGCGAGACACTGATGCAGTACCTCGCCGAGGAGATGCTGGCGCGCGTGCCACGAGAGACTCTGGAGGCGTTGGCGCTGGTGAGTCCCCTCCCCTGGGTGAACCCGGAGTTGATCTCCCATCTCCGCCCGACCGCCCCGGTACTCGAGGCGATCGACTTGGGTCCCGGGACCAGCCACCTCTTCGCCGAGGTGCCCGATGCTCCACAGGGCCGGGCGGTGGCCCCGGTGGTCCGCGCCTTCCTCCGGGTCCACGGCCCCACGGCTTCGTCGGGCCCGGTGCTGTCGCGGGCAGCGGAGTGGTACGAGGCGGAGGGGCACCTGGCCGAGGCGATGCTCTGCCACGGCACGTCCGGGGACACCTCCGCGGCTATCTCGTTCCTCCATCGGCGCGGCGAAGAGATGATGGCCCGGGGCATGGCCCGCCAGATCGACGAGCTGGTCGAGAGGCTGGACTACGGCGGCGATCCCGAGCTCGCCCTCTTCGCCGGCGAGGCGAAACAGCTCCTCGGAGACTGGGACGGAGCGCTCGCCCGCTACCGCCGGGTGCTTCCCGCCTCCGGACCGATCCCTGCCCGCATCGCCTGGCGGGTGGGGCTCGGCCACTACCTGCGGGGAGACGTGGGGGCGGCGTTGGCCGTCTACGAGGCGGCAGACCCCGAAACGGCCAGCCCCGCCGACGGCGCCGCCTTGTGCGCGTGGAAGGCCAGCGCCCACTGGCT